>Ga0207709_10000041_pt1 | contig 258279 bp, 147 predicted proteins | sample KBSM34metaG_FD_184397 | JGI IMG/M metagenome (GOLD analysis project Ga0207709, IMG submission 184397) | Miscanthus rhizosphere microbial communities from Kellogg Biological Station, Michigan, USA - KBS M3-4 metaG (SPAdes) (version 2) | ecosystem: Host-associated > Plants > Roots > Rhizosphere...
GTTTGGCGCGCGGGTACCTGAACCGCCCCGAGTTGACGGGGGAGAAGTTCATTCCGGACCCGTTCTCAGCAGAGCGTGGGGCGCGGCTCTACCGGACGGGCGACCTGGCGCGGCATTTGACCGGCGGAGCGCTGGAGTTTCTGGGGCGGCGCGATCATCAGGTCAAGCTGCGCGGCTTCCGCATCGAACTCGGCGAAATCGAAGCGGCGCTCCGGCATCACCCAGCGATCAAAGAGGCCGTCGCGCTGGCCCGCCAGGATCAACCCGGCAATCAACAATTGGTCGCTTATGTCGTCCCGGCCCAAAGGAACGGACACGCTCACGCTCAGCCCGAACGGCAGCTTTATCGTCTGCCGAACAATCTGGAGATTGCTCACCTTAACAAGAACGAAACCGATCTGCTTTACAAAGAGATTTTTGAAGACGAAGGATATTTGAAGCACGGCGTCACGCTCGAGGACGATGATTGTGTCTTCGACGTCGGAGCCAACATCGGTCTCTTCACGCTCTTTGTCCATACAAAGTGCCGGGGCGCGCGCGTCTTTTCTTTCGAGCCCGGCCCACCGACATTCGACGCGCTCAAGGCCAATATTGATTTGCACAACCTCGACGTGAAGCCTTACCAATGTGCGATCTCGAGCGCCGCGGGAACCGCCGAATTCACTTTTTACCCGAAGGTCTCGGCGAGTTCCGGCCTCTACGCGAACGTTGAGGAGGACGCGGGCGTAACCCGCGCGTTCATCGGCAATCAGGACGAGCTGGGAGCTTACGCCGACGAATTGCTGGAAGGGCGATTCGAGGCCGTGCGCTATAACTGCGAGGTGCGGACACTATCTGAGGTGATCCGTCAGCAGGGAGTGGAGCGGATTGATCTGCTGAAGATAGACGTCGAGAAGAGTGAGTTGGACGTGCTGCTGGGGATCGCCGAAGAGGATTGGGGAAAGATCAAGCAGGTGGTCCTGGAGGTACACGACACTGGCGGAAGACTCGCAGCGATAACGGAGTTGCTGCGCCGCCACGGGTTCGAGTTCGTCGTTGAGCAATATCTCTCTTTCGAGCACACCGGTCTATACAACATCTTTGCTGTCCGTCGTACGCAGTTTGACGCGCCTGCGAAGACCCGACACAGGATCCAAGCGGAGCGATTGCACTCGGACAGCATACCCGCCCTGACGACGCACGAGTTGCGGCAGTATCTCTTCGACAAGCTGCCCGATTACATGGTCCCTTCAACCATTGTCGTGTTGGACGAACTGCCGCTCATGTCGAGCGGCAAAGTTGACCGGCATGCGTTACCCGCTCCGCAATCGCTGCACGACGATTCGGGCAGGTCTATGATTGCGCCGCGCACGCAGATTGAAGAACTGCTGGCAGGACTGTGGGCAAACTTGTTGGGTGTAGAACAGATCGGCATCAACGACAACTTCTTCGATCTGGGCGGTCACTCGCTGCTCGCAACGCAGGTTATCTCGCGCTTGCGCGAAGCGTTTAAGGTCGAAGTTCCGCTGCGCAGCATCTTCGAGACGCCGACGGTCGAACACCTTGCGAAGATTTTACAGTCCATGCTGACGGACAGGAGCAGCGTGGATATACCCCCGGTGCGACCCGCGGGGCGCGAGGGTCACCTGCCGCTCTCGTTCGCCCAGCAACGACTATGGTTTTTGGATCAGCTTGAGCCCGGCAATTTCTTCTTCAACATGCCGGTCGCATTTCGCCTGACCGGAGGTTTGGATGCGGCGGTGCTGGAGCGCGCGGTGAACGAAGTCATCAAGCGGCACGAGAGCCTGCGTACGACTTTCTCGGAAGTCGAAGGACAGCCCGTACAGGTCATTGCGCCCGCCCTCAGCCTCACCGTTGAATTCGTTGACCTCAATGATCTCCCGCAAGCTGAGCGTGACGCCGAGACGAGCCGCCTCGCCACGCGCGAAGCTCAGCGTCCCTTCGACCTCGCGCACGGGCCGCTGCTGCGCGCGGTGTTGCTGCGGACGGAGATGGAAGAACACGTCGCGATCTTCACGATGCATCACATCGTTTCGGACGGATGGTCCATGGGGGTTTTGGTGCGCGAGGTCACACAAGCCTACGCGGCGCTGAGTCGCGGGGAAGAGGTGCAACTCGCGGAGCTAGCGGTTCAGTATGCTGACTATGCGGTGTGGCAGCGCGAGTGGTTGAGCGGGGCAGTGCTCGACGGGCAGTTGTCGTACTGGCGCGAGCAGTTAGGCGGCGAGTTGGCCCCGCTCGATTTGCCAACGGATAGAGCCCGCCCCGCCGTGCAGACTTATCGCGGCGCCAGGCTGGCGTTGAAGTTGTCCCCGCCGCTGACGGCGACGCTAAAGGGGTTGGGCCGTCAGGAGGGCGCGACGCTCTTCATGACACTTCTCGCGGCGTTTCAAGTCCTGCTTTACAGTTACTCGAAGCAAGAAGAGATTGTCGTCGGAACCGATGTCGCCAATCGCAACCAACTGGAAATCGAGCCGCTCATAGGCTTCTTCATCAACCAGCTCGTCCTGCGCACAGACCTTTCGGGCGACCCGACTTTCCGCCAGTTGTTGTCGCGCGTGCGGGCAGTCACGCTGGGGGCCTACACGCATCAGGACGTGCCGTTCGACAAGCTCGTGGATGTGTTGAAGCCGGAACGCGACCCAGGCCGGAGCCCACTCTTTCAGGTCAAGCTCGTGCTTCAGAATGCGCCGTTCGAGTCGCTCGAACTGCCAGGCCTGACGCTCAGCCCAGTCGAGTTCGAGGGCGGAAAGGCGAATCTCGACCTGACCCTCTTCCTGGGCGAGTCGGCGGAAGGCATGACCGGAGTGATGGAGTACAACACTGACCTGTTCGACGTCTCAACCGTCGAGCGGCTGCTCGCGCGCTTCGAGTTGCTGCTCACGCGCATCGTCACGCAGCCGGCGGCGCGCTTGAGCGAGCTGAACGAATTTTTGGACAACGCGGAAAGTGATCGAGTTGAAACGGAGAAAAAGCAGATTAGTGAGGCGAGCTTCAAGAAGTTCAAGAGCGTCAAGCCAAAGACGGTGCACTTGAAGTCGCAGGAAGAACTCGTCAAGCTGGCGAGCCTCGACTCCGGTGGCGAGCTTCCTCTGGTGGTCCAACCGAACGCGGAGAACGTCGACCTGGTCGAATGGGCCCAGACCAACCCCCAGTTTATTGAAGCGAAACTGTTAAAGCACGGGGCGCTTCTATTCCGGAATTTCTCCCTCGACCTGCCGCCGGGCTTCGAACGTTTCGCCGGCGCTCTTTGCCCCGACCTGTTCAACGAAAACGGCGAGCACCCGCGCCGTTCTCTCGGCAGCAATGTCTACACGCCCGTCTTCTATCCGCCTGAGCAACTGCTGTTGTGGCACAACGAGAATTCCTTCAATCATCGCTGGCCGGGAAAAATCTGGTTTTGCTGCGCGCAACCGGCAGAACAAGGAGGCGAGACACCCATCGTCGACAGCCGTAGAGTTTTCGACCACCTCGACCCGCGCTTGAAAGAGCGTTTTATCGAGAAGGGAATCATGTATGTCAGGAATTATGGAGACGGGATAGGTCTCGACTGGCAAGCGGTTTTTCAAACCGACAACCCCGCCGAGGCCGAAGCGCGTTGCGCTGCGGCGAAGATGGATCTGGAGTGGAAGCCGGGAGGGCGGGCGCGCACGCGCTGTGTACGTCCCGCTGTCGTGCGCCATCCGCAGACTCATGAGATGTCCTGGTTCAACCAGGCGCAGCACTGGCACATCTCCTGTCTGGACCCGGTGACGCGCGAGTCCATCGAAGCGGTCTACGCGAAAGAGGACTATCCGCGAAACTGCTACTACGGCGACGGCTCGCAGATCGAGGACTCGGTGATGTCGGAGATTCTGGAAGTCTACAGCCAATTGGAGGTCGTCTTCCCGTGGCGCGCTGGCGACATCCTGATGCTCGACAACATCCTGACCGCGCACGCGCGCAGACCCTTCGCCGGCGAGCGCAAACTGCTCGTCGCGATGGGCGAGATGCTGGGCTTCGAGAGAGTGGAAACAGCAACCGAAGTTGAGGTCGGAAGTCTCCTCGCCTGAGTTCCAAAGGCGGATCGCCTACTTCATTTCAAAATAACAGACCACAGGCCTCCGGACGTCTCGGCCCGGTAAGCCGGGCGCGTCGCGGCATAAGAGGTTACTCGTGATAAAAGGCGACGAAAACAATTTGCTGCTCGTCGAATCGGTGGATTCGGTCGATGCCTTGAACGCCAGTTTTTATGGACGTTTTCCTTATCCATGGTCGCCTGCGAAATTCGACTCGCTGCACGACCCGCGCTTCAACACGGATATGCTGAACCAAGCGGTAGGCGACTGGCGACACCGTACCGTCGCGCCGGACGCGCGGATTTGGGTCGCCGGATGCGGTACGAATCAGGCCGTCTTCACTGCGCTCCAGTTTCCGCAGGCATCCGTCCTCGGCTCGGACGTGTCGGCGACGTCCCTGGAAATTTGCGCCGCGACGGCGAAGGAACTCGGCCTCAAAAACCTCGAGCTGAAACAGGAGAGTCTGAATCACGTCACGTACCGGGACCAGTTCGATTACCTGATCTGCACTGGCGTCATCCACCACAACGCCGACCCGCGCGCGACTCTGGCCGGGCTGTCCGTTGCCCTGAAGCCTACGGGCATTATGGAGTTGATGGTCTATAACCGTTTTCACTGGGTCATCCCGGTCGCCTTTCAGCAGGCCATCAGAACCTTCTGTGCCAGTCAGGGTAACGTCGATTTCGAGGGCGAGCTTTCCATTACGCGCAGGATCATCAGGGACATTCCCAAGGGATTACTGCTGAGCGGCTACTTGAGCCGCTACGGAGACAACCCGCCCGAATCAATGATCGCCGACGAACTGCTCCAGCCCGTGCTTTATAGCTACACGGTCGAATCGCTTGAGGATATGGCCGCCAGTTGCGGTTTGGAGATGCTCTTGCCTTGCCTTAACCAGTTCGACAAAGAGACCGGCAACTACTCCTGGAACATGGAGTTCAGCGACCCTCTCCTGAAACAGATGTACGAAACTCTGCCCGACCCGCGCCGCTGGCAGATCTCGAACCTGTTTCTGTTGGAAAGCTCGCCTATGCTCTGGTTCTACCTGCAGCGTGTGGGCGGAGGGCGAGATCGCAAGTCCGAGCGGCAGGTCTGCGAGGAGTTTCTCGACACGGTTTTCTTCAAGGCGAGCACCACGCAGAGCAATTTTCTCCGCGACGCAGATGGACGCTATCAACGCTCCCCGAACGCGCTGCCATTCCCGGTGGCCGCGCCGGTGGCCACCGTCCGCAAGATTTTTGACGCCGTTGACGGTCAACTCTCAATGCGAGAAATCTTCGCGCGCTGCGGAGAGGCGCCGGATTTTCATCGGGCCAATCAGGTGCGGATGCAACTCACCACTCCGGCCTTTCCCTACCTCAGGTCGGTGCCTAACGATGGCCGGAGCGAGCCCAACTTCGCAGAGATCGATACGCAAAAAATCGAAGAGGCGAGGCTCAGGAAATTCAAAAGCATCAAGCCCCGGACGGTCCAGTTGCCGCCACGGGATTGATGCTGCGCCGAGATTTAACCGGGTGCATTGCCGCCACAAACGCGTTCACGAGTTTGGAGGTTAGTATGCCAGAGCAGATTGAAGGATACCGGCTTTCACCACAACAAAAGCGTCTTTGGCAGTTGCAACCTGCCGGGCGACCCTTGCGCTCTCAGTGCGCTATTCTGCTTGAGGGGAGCGTCGATGCCGAGTTGTTGAGAGAGGCTCTGCAAGTCGTTGTCAACCGGCATGAGATTCTGCGCACTCGCTTTTACCGCTCGCCCGGCGTTGCGCTCCCGATTCAGGTCATCGCCGACGCGCACCCGCCCGCCTGGCGCACGGTTGATTTCAGTGACGCGACGCGAGAGGAACAATCCGAAAGGTTGGAGAGTCTGTTCGCGGCGGACGAGTGCGCTCCTTTTGATTTTGAGCACGACCCGGCCCTGAGCGCGACGCTTGCGACGCTGACATCTCAACGTTACGTCTTACATCTCAGCCTCCCGTCGCTGTACGCCGACACGTGGTCGCTCACGAATCTGCCGGGCGAAATCGCCACGGGGTATGCTGCCTCGCTCGAGGACAGAGTGCTGCCGGATGAAGTGACGCAGTATCTACAATTCTCCGAGTGGCAAAACGAACTGCTCGAAGACGAGAACGCTAAGCTTGGAGAGGCCTACTGGAGCAGGCAGGAGATTACCACGACGACCCAGCCCGCGTTGCCGTTTGGGCGCAAACCGCGTGTTGAGGGTGAGGCGCCGGAGGCTTCGTTTGAGATAGACCTCGACGCCGAGACGACCCTCAAAATAGACGGCCTCTCGCGGGCGCACGAAGTTGCGGCGGAAGTTTTCCTCTTGTCCTGCTGGCAGACGTTGCTCTGGCGTCTAACGGGGCAAGCGAGCATCTGCGTCGGCAAAGTTGTGCCCGGCAGAAAATATGAAGAGCTGCACGAAGCGTTGGGTCTCTTTGCCAAAGCCCTGCCCGTGGATTGCCGCTTTGAAGATCGTCTCTCTTTCGTCGAGGTGTTGCGTCAGGTAAGCGAAGCCCTACGCGCCGCACAGGAATGGCAGGACTGGTTTGTCTGGCCCGAACGTGACGGGGCGCGCTTCTTCCACATCGGGTTTGAGTTTGCGGAATGGCCGGCGGGAGAGACGGCGGGCGGCGTGACCTTCTCGCTTGACAGACTGAGCACGCACGCCGATCGCTTCGACCTCAAACTCGATGTCATTCGCCGCGACGGTTTGCTTTCGGGACGGCTCACTTATGACACCGGCCGCTTCGAGGCAGCCGATGTCGGTCGTCTCGCCGAACAGTTTCGCGCGTTGCTGGCGAGCATCATCGAAAACCCCTCGGCTGCCGTTAGCGAACTGGAGATTCTTAGCGGGCCAGAGAAGCGGCAGTTGCTGATAGAGTTCAACGAGACGAAGGTTGATTACCCGCAGGATAAGCTGCTTCACGAGTTGTTCGAGGAGCAGGCCGCACGCACCCCCGACGGCGTGGCGGTGAGATTTAAAGACGAGCAACTCACTTTCGCGGAGCTAAACGCGCGCTCAAACCAACTGGCCCATTATCTCAGGGCGGCGGGAATCGGACCGGAATCGCTAGTGGCTGTCGCCCTCGACCGCTCGCCGCAGATGGTCGTTGCGTTGCTGGCCGTCATCAAGGCCGGCGGCGCATACGTCCCACTCGACATGACGTACCCGCCGGAACGCGTCTCCTTTATGCTCGAAGATGCAGCCGTGCCTGTCTTGCTCACGCAGGAGCGCGTTCTCGAACGTTTGCCGTTCTACGAAACGAAAGTCATCTGCGTCGACGCGGAATGGCCGGAGATCGCGGAGCAGAGCAGCGACAATCCACAGAGGTGCGGACATCCGCAAAACCCGGCTTACGTGATTTACACCTCGGGCTCGACGGGCAAACCAAAGGGCGTCGTCATTCCTCATCTGGGCCTCGTCAACTATTTAAACTGGGCGACCATGAGGTACGAGGTTGGCGAAGGATGCGGGGCAGCGGTGCATTCGCCCGCCGGGTTCGATTTAACCGTGACCACGTTGTTCGCGCCGCTGCTGGCGGGTCGCGGCATCCTGCTCGTGCCCGAGGAACAGGGCATCGAGGGATTGAGTGCCGCACTTCAGAGCCAGAGCGATTGGAGTCTGGTCAAGATCACGCCCTCGCATCTTGAAGTACTCAATCAACTCTTGCCGCCCGAAACGGCGGCAGGCTCGACCCGCGCCATCGTCATTGGTGGCGAAGCGCTGTTGGCGGAGCACCTCACTTTCTGGCGTGAGCACGCGCCGAAGACGCATTTGATCAACGAATACGGACCGACGGAAGCGGTGGTCGGGTGTTGCGTCTACGAAGTGCCCCGCGACGCCAGCCTCGCCGGAGCGGTGCCGATTGGCCGCCCGATAGCCAACGCCCGAATCTACCTGCTCGACGCGAGCCTCAAGCCGGTCTCCACCCACGTTGCCGGCGAGCTGTACATCGGTGGAGTCGGACTGGCGCGCGGTTATCTGAACCGGCCGGAATTGACGGCGGAGAAGTTCATCCCGGATCCGTTCTCTGCAGAGCCGGGGGCCCGGCTCTACCGGACGGGCGACTTGGCGCGCTTCCTTTCCGACACGAACGTCGAGTACCTGGGACGGTGCGACCATCAGGTGAAGCTGCGCGGTTTCCGCATCGAACTCGGTGAGATCGAAGTAGTGCTCGGGCAGGCCCCGGACGTGAGTGAGACGGCCGTGTTGCTGCGCGAAGACATGCCGGGCGACCAGAGACTCGTGGCCTATGTCGTCGCGCGTAATGGGACGCCGCCGCAGATCAACGATTTGCGCGGCTACCTTCAGGCCCAGCTTCCTGAATACATGATCCCCAGCGCTTTCGTCACGCTCGACGCGCTCCCGCTGACGCCGAACGGAAAAGTTGACCGCCGTGCGCTGCCGGTACCCGAAGGGCTTCGTCCGAAGCTCGAAGCGGCATACGTGGCTCCGCAGACCGAAACTGAGCACATTATTTCAGTCATCTGGCAGGAGGCGCTGCAAATTGAGAAGGTCGGCATTCACGACAACTTCTTTGACCTCGGCGGTCACTCCTTGCTCATGGTGAGGGTCAACAGAAAGCTGCAAGCGGCTTTCCATAAAGAGATCACCATGATTGATCTATTCAAATTCCCCACCATTAATGCGCTTGCGCAGTTCTTACAAACGGGATCACAGGACGTTCTCACGCTTGAGCGCAGCCAGAGCCAGGCACAAGCGCGCAAGGAATTGGGGGCGCAGCAGAGGGAATTGAGGGAAAAACGGCGCGGCCTGAGGGGACAACGCGAGGTTTAGAATGGAGAAGTTAGACAAATTGGCGAACGTAGATCCGTCAAGCGTAGCCATCATCGGCATGGCGGGCCGTTTCCCCTCGGCCCGTAACGTCGCAGAGTTCTGGAGCAATCTGCGCAACGGCGTCGAGTCGATCTCATTCTTCACCGAGGCCGAACTGGCTGAGGCCGGGACTGCCCCCGCAGTTTACCTCCGTTCCAACTTTGTCAGGGCGGGAGGCGTGCTCGACGGCGTAGACCTCTTCGCAGCATCCTTCTTCGGCTACAGTCCGCGCGAGGCAGAAATCATAGATCCGCAGCATCGTCTCTTCCTCGAAGTTGCCTGGGAGGCGCTGGAGAACGCCGGCTACGATTCCGAGAGCTATGACGGCTCAATCGGCATCTTCGCCGGCGCGGCCTTGAGCACCTACATGATGAACCTGGTCTCGACCACTAACATCCTTTCGGTCGTTGGGATCGCGCCGACGCTGATCGCCAACCAGGGCGACTATCTGACTACGCGCGTCTCCTACAAACTGAATTTGCGCGGGCCGAGTGTTAACGTGCAGACCGCCTGCTCGACCTCGCTCGTGGCCGTTCATCTGGCCTGCCAGAATCTACTCAACGGCGAATGCCACATGGCTTTGGCGGGCGGAGTGACGATCATCAACCCGCAGAAGGGCGGCTACTGGTATCAGGAGGGCGGCGTCCTTTCGCCCGACGGCCACTGCCGCGCTTTCGACGCACGCGCGCAAGGGACGGTCGGCGGTAACGGTGTCGGAATTGTCGTCCTCAAACGGTTCGCCGACGCAATCGCCGACGGCGACACTATTCACGCCGTAATTCGGGGCTCGGCCATCAACAACGACGGCTCCGCGAAGGTTGGCTACACAGCGCCGAGCGTGAGCGGTCAGGCGGGAGTCATCGCCGAAGCGCAGGCCATCGCCGGGATCGAACCGGAAGAGATCACTTATGTTGAAGCGCACGGGACGGCGACGCCGCTCGGCGACCCGATTGAGGTGCAAGCACTGACGCAGGCATTCCGCACGCGAACGAGGAAAAAGAATTTCTGCGGAGTCGGTTCGGTCAAGACAAACATCGGGCATCTCGACACCGCGGCCGGCGTTGCGGGTTTGATTAAGACCGTGCTCGCCCTCAAACACAAAGAGCTTCCGCCGAGCCTCAACTTCGAGCAGCCGAACCCGATCCTAGAGCTCGAGAACAGTCCCTTCTACATTAACGACACTCTGCGCCCGTGGGAGTGCGCCGAGACGCCCCGGCGCGCGGGCGTCAGTTCCTTCGGAATCGGCGGCACGAACGCGCACGTGGTGCTCGAAGAAGCGCCCGTGCTTGAATCGTCTGCTTCGCCGCGGCCTGCGCAACTCCTCGTGCTTTCAGCGAAGACGGACACGGCGTTGGAGACCATCACCGGCAACTTGCTTGGGCACCTCAAGTCTCACCCGGAAGCAAATCTGGCGGACGTCGCTTACACACTTCAGGTTGGCCGGAGGGCGTTCAATCAACGCCGGACGCTGGTCTGCTCGAGTGTGGAAGATGCTGTCAGTGCGCTGGAAACGTTCGACCTCAAGCGCGTTCTCGCGCGGGCCGGCGAACCCGGTGAGTATCCCGTGATGTTCATGTTTTCGGGGCAGGGTTCGCAGTATGTGCAGATGGGGCGCGGCCTTTACGACAACGAAACCGTCTTTCGCCGGCACGTCGACGAGTGCGCGGAGCTGCTCAAGCAGCAACTAGGCGGTGACCTGCGCGAAATGCTCTACCCGTCAGCCGAGCGCTCCACGGCCGCCGCCGAACAGTTGGCGCAGACGCGCGTTACACAGCCGGCCCTGTTTGTCATCGAATACGCGCTCGCCAAACTCTGGATGGCGTGGGGCGTGACTCCCGGGGCGATGATCGGTCACAGCATTGGCGAGTACGTCGCCGCCTGCCTCGCCGGAGTCTTCTCGCTGGAAGACGCCTTGAGACTTGTTGCGGCACGCGGGGCGCTGATGCAGGAGATGCCCCCGGGCGCGATGCTGGCAGTACCGCTGGCGGAAGAGGCGTTGCGTCCGCTGCTCGACTCACGGCTTTCGCTGGCTGCGGTCAATGCTCCCTCGCTCTCGGTTGTTTCCGGCCCGGGCGAAGCCATCGCCGAGCTACAGCGAGAACTTGAGCGCCAAGAACTCGAAGGACACCTGCTCCATACCTCTCACGCATTCCACTCGGAGATGATGGAGCCGATGCTGGCGCGCTTCACCGAGCAGCTCAAGCAGGTCAACCTGGGTGCGCCGCAGTTGCCGTTCATCTCCAACGTCACGGGGACCTGGATTACGGCGGAGCAGGCCACTGATGCGCGCTACTGGGCCTCGCATGTGCGCCAGGCCGTGCGCTTCGCTGACGGCGCGCGCGAACTGCTGCAAACGCGCGGAGCGATCATGTTGGAAGTCGGGCCGGGTCGGACGTTGAGCACCCTCGTCAGACAGCAGCCGGTAAAGGATTCGTCGCAGACAGTGCTCACTACTTTACGCCACCCTCACCAGCAGCAGTGCGATGTGTCATTCATCCTGCAGACGCTCGGCCAGTTGTGGCTGAATGGTGTGAAGATCAATTGGCGGATGCTCCACGCCGGCGAAGAGCGCCGCCGCGTCCCTTTGCCGACTTACCCGTTCGAGCGCCAGCGTTACTGGCTGGAGCCTTCCTCGTTCCGGCAAACGTCCATCGCGGCGAGACCGAAGCTGCACAAAAAATCGGAACTCGCCGAGTGGTTCTACCGCTCCGCGTGGAAACAAGCGGCCCGCCCCGCGGTTGCCGCGTCCGAGAGCACGGGGCATTACCTCGTCTTTGTGGACGCCGACGGCGTGGGAGCTGAAATCGCGAGTCGGCTCGAGCGCGAAGGGCGGCGGGTCACGACCGTCGCGAGGGGCGAGCACTTCAACAAGACAGGCGAGCATGCCTACACGCTCAATCCCAGCTTTGCCGGCGAGTACGATGATTTGTTGACAGACCTTCAAGCATCTGGTGGCGCTCCGCAGGTAATCGTGCATTGTTGGAGCGTCGCCGCTGCCGGTGAGCGTGACCTTTCGGGCGCACCCGCAACCTTGGAGCGAAAACTCGACGAAGGGTTCTACAGTCTACTTTACCTGGCGCAAGGTTTGAACAGGTGCTGCGTCGGTGAATCGGTGCACCTCGTAGTGGTGTCGAGTGCGACGCATGACGTGACGGGCGAAGAGCAGTTGTGCCCGGAGAACGCGACGCTGCTCGGGCTGTGCAAAGTCATCCCGCAGGAGTATCCCAACCTGATCTGCCGCAGCGTCGACGTGCTGCCGCACGAGGTCGGAACTCGCCGTGGACCAGAGTTGATTAAAGACCTCGTGGCGGAAGTAACCGGCGCACCGTCCGAGCCGGTGGTGGCCTATCGCGGTAAGCACCGTTGGGTGCAGACCTTTGAAGCGAACCCGACGGAAGCAGCCTCTGACGACAGCACTCTGCTGCGCGAACGTGGCGTTTATTTGATTACCGGAGGCTTGGGACGAATCGGGTTGCTGCTGGCCGAACATCTGGCGCGCACGGTGAAAGCCAGATTGATTCTCTTGAGCCATTCGACCCTTCCCGCAAAAGACGAGTGGCGGCAGTGGCTCGACGCGCACGAACCCAACACGGAAATGTGCCGACGGATCCGCGCGATTCAAGAGCTGGAGAATGAAGGAGCGGAGGTGCTGACGGTAAGTGCCGACGTGGCTGACGAGGAGCAGATGCGCGCGGCAGTCAGTCTGGCGGTCGAGCGTTTCGGCGAAATCAACGGTGTCATTCATGCGGTGGCGGGGAAAGCTATTACGCCATTGCAGGAGACGGGCCGGGCCGAGTGTGATTCACACTTTCAGCCCAAAATGTACGGGCTCATCGTGCTGGAGAGAGTGCTGCGGGGCCGGAACCTCGATTTCAGTGTGCTGCTCTCGTCCCTTGCCTCCGTGCTTGGCGGTTTGGGTTACGCGGCCTACGCGGCGGCGAACAGTTTCATGGACGCCTTTGCCGGCCAGCAAAATGGTTGCGACGGTGCTTCATGGATCAGCGTCGATCTCGACGGCTGGCGGTTCGACGGTGATCAGGAGAGCGCCGCGCCGGCCTCGCCGCAGGCGGAACTAACGATGACGCCCGCTGAGGGTTTGCAAGTACTGGAACGCACTTTAACCAGAACTTCCGAACCTCAGATCGTCGTCTCCACAGGAGACCTGCACGCGCGCATCGCACAGTGGATCAAACTTAAGCCTTATGGCGAGGAACCAGAAACCGACGCCGCAGGCAACACCGTTCCGCTCCACGAGAGACCGGAGATAGCGAACGCCTACGTTGCTCCGACAAATGAGACCCAGCAGAGGGTCGCCGTCATCTGGCAACAGTTGCTCGGCATCGAGCGGATCGGAATTGACGACAACTTCCTGGAGTTGGGCGGCCATTCGCTGCTCGCGACGCAGGTCGTCTCGCGCCTTCGCAAGTCGTTCGGGGTCGAGGTATCGCTCCGCAGCATGCTCGAGACGCCGACCATCGCGGGGATGGCCGAAGGCATCGAGGCCGCGCAGCAGGCGGCGGCGGGCCTTAAGATACCGCCTCTTCTTCCCGTCCCGCGCGATCGTCAACTGCCGCTCTCGTTCGCACAACAGAGGCTGTGGTTCCTCCATCGTCTTGAGCCGGACAACCCTGTCTATAACCTTTCGACCGCGTTCCGGCTCACGGGCCAGCTCAAGATCTCCGCAGTGCGTTGGAGTCTCGATGAGGTTGTCAGACGGCACGAATCATTGCGCACGACTGTGGCGGAGGTTGACGGAGAGGCCGTGCAGAACATCGCCCCGGTGCTCAGCGTCGCTCTTCCCATCATCGACTTGAAAGAGTTGCCGGTCGCCGAGCGCGAGTCTCACGTGCGACGTCTCGCCGAGCAAGAGGCGCAACGGCCTTTCGACCTGAGCAGTGGGCCACTCGTGCGCGCCGTGCTGCTGCGCACCGCGCCCGACGAGCACGTGATGCTCTTCACGATGCACCACATCGTCTCAGACGGATGGTCCATGGGACTCCTGGTGCAGGAGGTGACAGCGCTCTACGAAGCGTTTGTCGCTGGACGCCCGTCACCGCTCGTCTCACTGCCGATCCAATATGCCGACTTCGCGGTGTGGCAGCGAGAGTGGCTGCAGGGTGAGGCGCTCGACGAGCAACTCGACTATTGGAAGCGTCAACTGGGCGGCGAACTCCCGGTGCTGGAACTTCCCGCCGCCAAGCCGCGTCCCTCCGTGCAAAGCTTTCGCGGCGAACACCGCTTCCTTCAACTGTCCGCCCCGTTGAGCGAAGCCGTCAAAGAACTGAGTCGCCGCGAGGGCGCGACGCTTTTCATGACGCTGCTCGCGGCCTTTGACGCCTTGCTCTATCGCTATACGGGACAGCAAGACATCCTCATAGGCACGCCGAGCGCCAATCGCAACCGCGCCGAAACCGAACCGCTCATCGGGTTCTTCATCAATACGCTGGTGATGCGGACGAGGCTGACGGGAGAACTCGGTTTTCGCGAGCTGCTCGCCAATGTGCGCGAGGTGACGACCGGGGCTTATGCGCATCAAGACCTGCCTTTCGATACGCTCGTGATGAGTCTGCACCCGGAGCGCAGTCTCAGCCACATGCCGCTCTTTCAGGTGGCCTTCAACATCTACAATTTTCCGTCGCCACCGCTGGAGTTGCCCGGCATCACGCTCGGCCCCGTGGAGGCCGAATCGGGTGCGATGCCTTACGACTTGATTCTCACCATCCGCGAGGGTGAACAGGGCCTGCTCGCCGGACTGGGCTACAGCACAGACCTCTTTGAAGCGGCGACAGCCGAGCAGATGCTGCGCCATTTCGAGCTGCTCCTGCAAGGCATCGTGGCCCGGCCGGAGCAGAAGATTTCCGAGTTGCCGCTGCTGACTGATGAAGAGCGGCATCGCCTGCTCACCGATTGGAACGACACGAATGTCTTTTATCAAACGCCGGTCGAGCACTGTCTTCACACTCTCTTTGAAGCGCAGGTCGAGCGGACGCCCGACGCCGTTGCCGTTATCTTCGAAGGCCAACGTCTCACCTACCGCGAACTCAACGAGAGGGCTAATCAACTGGCGCACCACCTGTGGGCGAGAGGGGTTGCGCCCGAGGTGCGCGTCGGCCTGTGCGCGGAAAGATCAATCGAGATGGTCGTCGGGCTGCTCGGCATCCTCAAGGCTGGCGGCGTCTACGTCCCGCTCGATCCCGCTTATCCGCAGGAACGCCTTTCCTTCATGCTCGCCGACGCGCAGGTGCGGGTGTTGCTCACGCAGGAACGATTAAGAGGGATGCTGTCGTCGGACGCCGCGCAAGTGATCAGCCTTGACGCGCAGGCTGGAGAGTTCATCGTCGAGCGGACGCAGAATCCGGGAGACGGCGCGGCGACTGAGAACCTCGCCTATGTGATCTACACGTCAGGCTCGACGGGCAGACCCAAGGGTGTGATGGTTACGCATCGGGCGATCTGCAACCGCGTGCTCTGGATGTGCCGGCAATTCCCACTCGAACCGGCTGACCGCGTCCTGCAGAAGACGCCCTTCAGCTTCGATGCCTCGATTTGGGAATTCTTCCTCCCGCTGTTTAGCGGAGCGCAATTGGTGATGGCTCGTCCCGGCGGGCATCAGGACAGCGCCTATCTGGTGGAGGCTGTCAGAGAACACGAAGTGAAGATCCTGCAACTTGTGCCCTCGATGCTGCGTGTCTTTCTCGGCGAAGAAGGGGTCGAGGAGTGCCGCGGCCTGCGTCACCTCTTCTGCGGCGGCGAGAAGCTGACGGTCAGCGACAGGGAGCGGTTCTACCGCAAGCTCAACGGGCAGTTACACAACCTCTATGGACCGACAGAGGCTTCAATTGACGCGACGTACTGGCGGTGTGAAGCGGAGGAGTCGAAAGCGAACGTCCCCATTGGGCGACCGATTGCGAACGTGCGCGTTTATCTGCTAGACCGGCATTTGCAGCCGGTGGTGGTGGGCTCTCCGGGAGAGTTACACATCGGTGGGGTGGGACTGGCGCGCGGCTACCTGAACGGCCCGGAATTGACAGCGGAGAGGTTCATCCCCGATCCGTTCTCGGTGGAGCCGGGTGAACGGCTTTACCGAACGGGCGACCTCGCGCGCTATACGGCCGACGGGCGGATTGAATATCTGGGGCGAATTGATCAGCAGGTGAAGCTGCACGGTTTCCGCATCGAAGTCGGCGAGATCGAGTTTGTCCTCTGTCAAAAACCGGGAGTAAAGACAGCCGCCGTTTTGGTGCGCGAGGACGACGCAGGCGCCCAGCGTTTGGTCGCCTACGTAGTGCCCGAACACAACGGTCACGCTCAGGATTCCGGCCTTCAACTGTATCGCCTGCCGAATGACCTGCAGGTCGCACACCTCAACCGAAGTGAGACCGACGTGATGTACACGGAAGTCTTTGAGGAGGGAGGCTACCTGCGCCACGGTGTTATGCTCAATGACGGCGATTGCGTGTTCGACGTCGGCGCCAATATCGGTCTCTTCACGCTCTTTGTCCACACGAAGTGCCAGGGCGCGCGAGTTTTCTCTTTCGAGCCGATTCCTCCGACGTTTGAAACGCTCACTGCCAACATTAATTTCTACGGCCTGAACGTGAAAGCTTTCCAGTGCGCCGTCTCAAGCGCCGCAGGAACCGCCGAATTCACATTCTACCCAAAAGCCCCGGCAGCCTCCGGCATGTATCCGGATGCGGCCGAAGAAGAGAAAGTCACGCGCGCCTTCATCGGCAATCAGGGCGAGTTGGGGGTTTACGCCGATGAGTTGGTGGAAGGGCGGTTCGAGGCCGTGCACTACCGTTGCCAGTTGCGGACGCTGTCTGAGGTGATCCGCGAGGAGGGAGTGGAGCGGATTGACCTGCTGAAGGTGGACGTGGAGAAGAGCGAGCTGGACGTGCTACTGGGGATTGCCGAGGAGGATTGGGGAAAAATCAAGCAGGTGGTCCTGGAGGTACACGACACTGACAGAAGGCTGGCGGCGATAACGGAGTTGCTGGACCGCCATGGGTTCAAGTTCGTCGTCGAGCAGGATCGACTGCTACAGCACACGAATCTTTACAACATCTACGCGGTGCATTCATCGAAGGTCAAGCAGACGTCGGCCCAGTCGAATGGAAGTTACGAGACTGCGCCGCTGCATTTAAGTAAGTCATTCATCTCAGCGGCGGAGTTGCAAGAGTTCCTCGAAAAGAAGCTGCCGCAACACATGGTGCCGCCGTCCTACATCATCCTCGATGAACTGCCTGTGCTGCCAAACGGTAAGCTCGACCGGCGGGCGCTGCTCTCGATTGACGACACGCGTCCGGAAGCTAACCTCTCGGTTGAAAGCCGGAAGACGCCGACGGAAGAAGTGCTGGCCCAGATTTGGTGCGGCGTGCTCGGCATCGACAGCATTGGCGCCCAGGACAACTTCTTCGACCTCGGGGGCCATTCGCTGCTGGCGATGCAGGTGATGTCGCGCGTGCGGCGGGCCCTGCGCGTCGAGTTGCGCGTGCGTACACTTTTCGAATCCCCGACTCTTGCTGCGCTCGCCGAGTGTGTCGCCCGTGCGCGGACAGGCGCTCCCGCCGCGGACACGACCGAGCAGGTCAGCGCCGCGCGGGAGCCGCCCGCCGAACATTTCCCGCTCTCGTATGCGCAGCTTGGCATCTGGCAGCGGGGGCAGCTTAATCGCCGGGACGCCGAGAATCACTTGTCAATGATCGTGCGTTTGCGGGGGCGCCTGGACTTCGCGGCTCTGGAGCAGGCGCTCAACGAACTCGTCAGGCGACAGAGCATCCTGCGCACGGCTTTCGCCGAAGTCGAAGGACAGCCCGCACAGATCATCTCTGAATCATGTGAGTTGCCATTGCGGGTGTTGGATCTTAGCGCGAAGCGGGAAGGCGAGCGGGAGGAGCAGGCGCGGCTACTCGCCAGAGCGCACGCCCTGGAACCGTTCGACCTGAGCCGCGCGCCGCTGTTGCGCGTGACCGTTTTGCAGATGGCGGAGCACGAGCATGAACTGCTGATAACGGCACACCCGCTGGTCGCAGACTCTTGGTCGAGATTTGTGCTGCTACGGGACCTCGTGGCCCTCTACAGGGCCGCGGCGTCAGGCATTAAGGCGGCGTTGGCCGAGTTGCCCGTGCAGTACGCGGAACTCGCCCAGCGGCAGCGTGAATGGTTGGCGGGAGAAGTCGCCGCCGGACAACTCTTGGAGTGGCGCGAAAGGCTGGAAGGCGCTCCCGCGTTAGCTCTACCGACGAATCATGCGCGGACTCCGGAATCCTCTTCCAGCGAGCGACGGACGCTTGTCCTTGAGAGTGAACTGCTCGACGCGCTCAAGATCTACGGCAGGGAGAACGACTGCACGCTCTTCATGACGCTGCTGGCCGTCCTTCAAACTCTTCTGCATCACTACACGGGCCAGACGGATATCCTCGTTGCGACGGACGTACCTTCGCGCGACGAGGCGCACACGAAGGATTTACTCGGCCCCTTTAGTAATCAACTCGTGCTGCGGACGGATCTCTCAGGGGATCCGACTTTCAAAGGTCTGCTTGGACGTGTCCGCGAGGTCACGCTGGACGCTTACGCGCATCAGCACATCCCGTTCGAGAAGCTCCTCGAAACGTGGGAGACGGAAGGTGAGATGGACCGCGCGCCTTTACCGCGGGTGAAATTCATTCACGACTATGCGTTGCCGGAAGCGCTCGAAAATGCGGGCCTACGGTTCGAACCTTTGCCTGCGAGCCTCGCGGGCGGCAGGGCAACCGCTGACCTGGTGCTTGAAGTGATCGAAGCCGGGCCGCAACTGTTCGCCTCGTTTGAATATGACGCGGGCGTTTTCGGCGAAGTTGTCATCGAGCAACTGCCGCGTTATTTCGAGATGCTGCTGCGGCGTGTAGTAGAAACCCCAGAGGCCCCGCTCAGTGAACTCCTGGAGATCCTTGCCGCGGAAGACCGCCAACAGCGGCTTGCGGAAGAAGAGGCGCTTGAACGCGTGAGCCTCAAGGCTTTGAAGGGCATCAGGAGAAGGTCGGTCACCGAATCAAAGATGGAAAGCGTGTAGCAGCCGGCGACTGCGGCACGCCCGCCCGGCAAACGCCTACGCGATCGGAACTCCTGTCGGCGCCGAGACTCTCACCGGCATTACCGCGAGTTTTCATCCGCACGACCAACGAGATCATTCAGTCACAGACAGCACCATCCAGCGGGCAGCAAGCGACGCGAATTGACTGCCGGACCGTAGAGTTCTGGCAGCCAGTCACGCGGAGGACAGTAAAGTTTATGCAAGAGTTTCTCGTTCAAGGTTTCAGGCTCTCGCCTCAGCAGAATCATCTCTGGTCGCTCCTGCAAAGCAATCAGGGAGAAGCGTTCCATGCCCGGTGTGCGGTTCTCATCGAGGGATCCCTCGACACCGATCTGCTGAAGAGCGCTCTCGACGACGTCGTGAACCGCCACGAGATTCTCCACACCACCTTTCAACGCTTCTCTGAAGAGGCGCTTCCGGTTCAGGTCGTCGGCGAAGCAGCCGTCAAACATATCGGCGATTACGACTTGAGCGATCTGACCGGTACGCGGCAACAGGCTAGACTCGAAGAACTTCTGCAGGAGACGGACCATTTTGTCTTCGACTACGAACGCGGGCCGCTCGTCCACGCGTCGCTCGTTGCGCTGGCAGCGGACAGACACATGCTGATTCTGAATCTGCCGGCCTTGTGCTCCGACGCCGCCGGGTTGAGCAACCTGCTGGGCGAGCTTTGTCGCTGCTACACCGCGCTACGGGAAGGAGATGAGCCGGGCGCCGAACCGATGCAGTACGTTGATCTGTCTGAGTGGCAGAACGAATTGTTGGAGCAGGAAGAAACCGAGGCTGGCAGAGCTTACTGGCGTGAGAAGAATTATTCCAACCTGAAGTCCCCGAGTCTGCCATTCAGGCACGACCAGGCCGACGCCGGATTCAAGCCCAGCCGCGATCGCCTCGCTGTCGAGCCTCAGACCTACGTGCAGCTCGCCGCGCTGGCAGAAAAATTTGGGAGTGCGACGCAGGTCGTGCTCCTGGCGTGCTGGCAGGTTTTGCTATGGCGTTTGAGCAACCAGCCGCACCTCGTCGTTGGCACTGGCTACGATGGCCGCAAGTACGAAGACCTTCGGGATGCGCTCGGACTCTTTGCCAAGTACCTGCCCGTGGAAGCGCGTGTGAATGACAATCTCAAATTCCCCCAACTGGTCCGCCAACTCAAAGAGGCGACGCTGGCCGCTTACAAACGACAGGAGTATTTCAGTTGGGAGCAGGTCGGGGCCGCCAATGGCGGGCAGGCCGTGGACTTCTTTCCTTTCGGCTTCGACTACGCCGGAGAAAGTCCGGCTTGCTCGACCTCCGGCCTGAAGTTCTCGATCTTCGAGCAGCAGGTGCACGCCGAGCGCTTCGAGATCAAGCTCTCTTGTGTCGAGACGGCTGAAGGGCTTACGACAGAACTCCACTACGACGCGGGCCTCTATCGCACCGCGGACATACGACTTGTCCACACACTGCTCCACCGCGTGCTGGCGGGCGTTGGTGATCGTGGAGATGACGAAATCGGCAGCCTCCTCAGCCTGAGTCCCGAAGAGCAGAGACAGTTATCGTTGGAAACTGAGCCCGCGCACGTTGCCGCTACGCAGAACGGCCCGCGCCCCCGGCACGCGCCAAGACCGCAGGCCCACGGCCGGGAGCTACAAGACCTTCAACGCGTCTCGCGCGATCGTGAATTGCCACTCTCCTTTGCCCAGCAACGCCTATGGTTCATCAATCAGCTCGAACCTGACAGCGCCGCTTACAACCTGCCGACGGTGGTGCGGCTCTCAGGCCTTCTGCAAATCGATGCGCTGGAGCGGACGGTCAACGAAATCATCAGCCGGCACGAAGTCCTGCGGACTACTTTCGCGCAGGAGAGCGGGCGGCCCGTGCAGGTTGTCGCGCCCACGCAGCCGCAGCGAATTGAGTTGCTCGATCTGAGCGGGCTGGCCGACCGCGAGCGCGAGGCCCAGGCACGCACTTTAATTTCGGAAGAGGCGCGGCAACCATTTGATTTATCGCGTGGGCCGCTGCTGCGTGTGCGCCTGATACGGCTGCACCGCGATGAGCACATCTTAATGCTCACAATGCACCACATCGTCTCAGACGGATGGTCCATGGGATTGCTGCTGCAGGAAGTGACGGCGCTCTACGAAGCGTTTGTCTCCGGACGCCCGTCGCCGCTCGTGTCACTGCCAATCCAGTATGCGGACTTCGCGGTGTGGCAGCGAGAGTGGTTGCAGGGTGAGGCGCTCGACGAGCAACTCGACTACTGGAAGCGTCAACTCGCGGACGCGCCGCAGCTTTTGGAACTGCCGAGCGATCGGCCCCGACCGGCAGTGCAATCTTATCGAGGCGCGCGTGTGCCGGTCTCGGTATCGAAAGCCGTAACTGCAGAGTTGAAGGCGTTCAGCCAGCGCGAAGGCGCGACGCTGTTCATGACGCTGCTCGCGGCTTTCCAGACGCTGCTCTTTCGCTACAGCGGACAGACGGACATCGTTGTCGGCACACCAGTCGCCAATCGCGACCACCTGCAACTCGAGGGACTGATCGGATTCTTTGTCAACACGCTCGTACTGCGCACGAGCCTTTCGGGTGAGCCGAGCTTCCGTCAATTATTAAAGCGCGTGCGTGAAGTCACGCTCGGCGCATACACCCATTCGGACGCGCCGTTTGAGACGCTGGTGGAGATGTTGCAACCGGCGCGCAGCCTGAGCCATACGCCGCTGTTTCAGGTCACGTTCGCATTGGAAAGCGCGGGAGCGGCAGGGGGCGTGAGCGTACCCGGCCTGAAGCTAAGTCCCATCGAATCGGACATCGCAATTGCCAAGTTCGATCTGGCGCTGATCGTCAGCGAGACCGGGCAAGGTCTGACGGGGGTGCTCGAATACAACAGAGATTTGTTCGACCGCTCGACTGTCGAACTGATGGCCCGCGAATTTGAGGTGCTCCTACAAGGTATTGTTTGGTCGCCCGGCGAGCTTATCACGAGATTGCCGCTGCTCAGCTCACAGGAGTTGCGCCGAATGTTGGTGGAGTGGAACAACACGCGCGTCGTGTATTCGGACGAGGCGAGCGAGTTGTGCTTGCATACGCCCTTTGAGGAGCAGGTCGCGCGGACGCCCGATGCCGTCGCCGTCAGCTGCGAGCAGGAGCGGGTCAGCTACCGCGAGTTGAACGCTCGCGCGGACGGGCTGGCGCGGCGACTGCGCGGGGTCGGGGTGGGGCCGGAAGTGACCGTCGGGCTGTGCGCCGAACGCTCAGTCGAGCTGGTCATCGGGCTGCTTGGCATTCTCAAGGCAGGCGGCGCATACGTCCCGCTTGACCCGGCGCTGCCGCGTGAACGCGTCACCTTCATGCTCGAAGACGCCGGCATCAGCGTTCTGGTGACGCAGCGGCGCTTCAGCGACACTCTGCCGTCGTCGGGGATGCAGGTGTTGTTCCTTGAAGCGGAGCCGGAGGCTGCCGCGGATGAACGCGAGCCTGGCGTCAAGAGCGGCGTCAGCGGGAATAATCTCGCCTACGTGATTTACACGTCAGGCTCGACGGGCAGACCCAAAGGCGTGATGAATACGCATCGCGCGATCGCGAACTGTCTGCTCTGGCTATGTCGACAATTCCCGCTCCAACAGACCGACCGCGTCTTGCAGAAGACGCCCTTCAGCTTCGACGCTTCGATCTGGGAATTCTTCCTCCCGCTCTTTACCGGGGCGCAGTTGGTGATGGCTCGTCCGGATGGGCATCAGGATAGCGCCTATCTGGTGGAGGCTATCAGGGAGCACGAGGTCACGGTACTGCAACTTGTGCCTTCAATGCTCCGCACACTTCTCAACGAAGAAGGCATCGAGGAGTGTCGAAGTCTTAAGCATGTGCTCTGCGGCGGCGAGACGATGTTCGTCGAAGACTGCGAACTGTTCTATTCGAAGCTGCGGGCCGAGCTCTACAACCAATATGGCCCGACCGAGGCTTCCGTCGATGCTACTTGTTGGAACTGTGCGGACGGGGCGGGGTTAAACGTCGTGCCCATTGGGCATCCGCTCGCCAACATGCGGCTTTACATCCTCGACGAGCGTTTGCAGCCCGTCCCACCGCGCGTTCCCGGCGAGCTTCATATCGGCGGCATAGGGCTGTCACGTGGTTACCTGGCACGCCCCGAACTGACCGCCGAGCGCTTCATCCCCGACCCGTTCGGGGTTGAGCCGGGTGCACGTCTGTATCGGACCGGCGACCTTGCACGCCGGCTTCCTGACGGCGCCGTCGAGTTTCTGGAGCGCATCGACAATCAGGTCAAGCTGCGCGGATTCCGTATCGAGTTGGGCGAGATAGAGGCGGCTTTGAAGGCGCACGCGGCGGTGTACAACGCCGTGGTGTTGATGAAGGAAGCGGCTGGCACTCAGCGGCTGGAAGCCTTTGTCGTCTCGTCCGAACAGGAGAAGGTGACGGGCAATGAGTTGCGCGCATGGCTGCGCGAGCGTCTGCCGGAATACATGGTGCCCACGGTCTTCTTCCTGCTCGAAGCTTTGCCTGTAATGCCGAGCGGCAAGATTGACCGAAAGGCTTTGCTGGCACTGGAAAAGGCAGATCCCACGATAATGTTTGTTCCGCCGCGAACCGAGGTGGAGAAAGAGCTGGCGGAGATTTGGTGCGGCGTGCTCGGCGTCGAGCGCATCGGCATCCACGACAACTTCTTCGACCTCGGTGGCCATTCTCTGCTGGCGGTGCAGGTGATGTCGCGCGTGCGGCGGGCCTTGCGAGTCGAGTTGCGCGTCCGGACGCTTTTCGAGTCGCCTACTATCGCAGCGCTCGCCGAAAGAATCGACGGGTCTGCCACTCAAACGTCTGGTGACGAGGCTGTGACCGTTATTAACGAGCCGGATCAAGACCGCATCCGTCCCGTCGCGCGTGATCGTCACCTGCCGCTCTCGTTCGCGCAGGAGCGCCTGTGGGTGCTTGACCGGATAGAGGCGGGAAACATTGCGTACAACCTACCGACGGCGATACTGATGCGCGGGCGTCTTGATGTTCAGGCATTGGAGGCAACGCTCAACGAAATAATCCGGCGACACGAAACGCTGCGCACCACCTTTTCTGAGGTTGAAGGTGAGCCCGTACAAGTCATTGCGCCGACCTTCGTCCTTAAACTCGACGTCACAGACCTGTGCGATCTACCCGTTGCTGAACGACAGGCCGAGGTCCGCCGCCTCGCCGTGGCGGAGGCACGGCGCCCCTTCGATCTCGCGCGCGGGCCGCTGGTGCGCGCCAGCCTCTTGCGGACGACTGCTGACGAGCACGTTGCGCTGTTGACGCTGCACCACATCATCGCGGACGGGTGGTCCATGGGCGTGCTGGTGCAAGAGGTGACGCAAGTCTACGGTGCGCTGAGTCGCGGGGCAGAGCCGGAGTTGAGGAAGTTGGCGGTACAGTACGCCGACTATGCGGTCTGGCAGCGGCAGTGGCTGAGCGAAAAGATCCTTGACGAGCAGGCGCAATATTGGCGGCAGCAGTTGGGAGGCGAGTTGCAGGCGCTCGAACTGCCGGCGGACCGGCCTCGTCCGCCACTCCAGACTCACCGAGGAGGTCAGCGTTCGTTCAAGCTCTCGGCAGAAACCAGCGCGAAGCTGGCGCAGGTGAGCAGGCAACACGGCGCGTCGCTTTTCATGACACTGCTCGCGGCCTTCAAGACGCTGCTCCATCGTTACTCGGGCCAGACGGACATCACTGTCGGAACGCCAGTCGCTAACCGCGACCGCGTTGAAATCGAGCCGCTCATCGGCTTTTTCGTCAACACGCTCGTCTTGCGCACCGACCTTGCGGGCGACCCGCGCTTCGATGAGCTGCTCGGCCGCGTGCGCGAGACCGCCCTCGGCGCTTACGCTCATCAGGACCTGCCCTTCGAGCGGCTGGTGAGCGAACTGCAACCGGAGCGAAGCCTCAGCCACACTCCGCTTTTTCAGGTCTCTTTTATTTTACAGAATGTTCCCGAAGCAGACCTGACGCTGCCAGGACTCACGCTCAGTCAGTTTAACGTCGGCGTCGCTGCCGTGCAGTTCGACATGACGATGAGCATGGTGGAAACGCCTGACGGCATTGCCGGAGTGTTGGAGTACAACACCGATCTCTTCGAGGCGGCGACCATCGAACGAACGCTTTCTCATTTCCAGACTCTGCTCGACGCCGCTGCCAATCGGCCCGACGCTCGACTCTCCGAGTTGCCGCTGCTGAGCGCCGGAGAAGAGCGCCGCATCCTCTTCGACTGGAATCAAACTCGCGCGCATTTCGAGCCTGAGGTCGAGCAGTGCCTGCACACACTCTTTGAAGCGCAGGTCGCCCGCACGCCCGATGAAGTCGCCGTTGTCTTCGAGCAGTTGCAACTCTCTTATGCCGAGCTTAATGCGCGTGCCAATCGTCTTGCGCGGCTTCTGATGTCGGAAGGCGTTGAGCCGGAGGTGCGCGTCGGGCTGTGCGTCGAGCGTTCGGTAGAGATGGTCATTGCGCTGCTCGGGATACTCAAGGCGGGCGGCGTTTACGTGCCGCTTGACCCGCATTACCCGGAACAGCGTCTTCAGTTCATGCTCGAAGATGCGCAGGTTCGTGTGCTGCTTACCGAGCGGCAGTTCGCTGAGATCTTGCCGGCGCATGAAGCGAAAGTGATCTTTCTGGACGACGAGGGCGCAGCGCCACAAGCGCAAGAAGCTGGTGGTAATGACAACGTAGAGGGCAAAGCGACGAGCGCAAATCTCGCCTATGTTATCTACACTTCAGGCTCAACCGGCAGACCCAAGGGCGTGATGATTTCTCACCGTTCGATCTCAAACCGCGTCCTCTGGATGAGAGAACAGTTCCCGCTCAGCGGCAGCGACCGCGTCTTGCAGAAGACGCCCTTCAGCTTCGACGCGTCGCTCTGGGAATTCTTCCTCCCGCTCTTTAGCGGCGCACAACTGGTGCTCGCGCGTCCCTCGGGCCATCAGGACAGCGCCTACCTGGTGGAGGCAGTCAGGCAGCACCAGATAACTATTTTGCAACTAGTGCCATCGATGCTCGGCGTGTTCCTCGGCGAAGAGGGAGTCGCGGAGTGCCGGAGCCTGCGCCATCTGTTCTGCGGAGGGGAGCGGTTGGCGGCCGGAGACAGGGATCGATTTTACGAAAGACTGACCACCGCCGAGCTGCACAACCTCTACGGGCCGACTGAGGCGGCAATAGACGCGACCTACTGGAAATGCGAGCCGGGCGAAGGCGGCGCGACGATACCCATCGGGCGACCGATTAGTAACGTGGAAGTCTACGTGCTGGATGGGGCACTGCGAGCAGTAGCGACAGGAGTGACGGGAGAATTGTATATCGGAGGAGATGGAGTCGGGCGAGGGTATTTGAAGCGGCCGGATCTAACGGCAGAGAGATTCATCCCGCATCCGTACAGCAGGAGTGGAGGAGAACGACTGTACCGGACGGGCGACGTCGCGCGATACGGAGAGGACGGGCGGATTGAGTTTCTCGGGCGAGCGGATCAGCAGGTGAAGGTACGGGGATTTCGCATTGAGCCGGGTGAAATTGAGGCTGTGCTGGCCGGGCATCCAGACGTGCGCGAATGCGCCGTCGTGGTCAGAGCGACGGAGACAGGAGAGCAACGGCTAGAAGCGCATCTGGTCGCGCGTGCTCCGCAGGAGAAGCGACTGACAGGCACCGAACTGCGCGAATGGCTGGGCGAGCGTTTGCCGGAACACATGATTCCGAACCTGTTTATGCTGCTCGCGGAGTTACCCTTCGCGCCCAGCGGTAAACTGGACCGCCGGGCGTTGCTGCAATTGTCGGACGAAAGAGATCAGGCTGGAGTTGATGCCGCCTACGTGGCGCCACGCGATCCGGTCGAGGCCGCGCTGGCCGGCATCTGGACTGAGATATTGAGCCTGAAGCAGGTTGGCATCAACGACAACTTCTTCGATCTCGGCGGCCATTCGCTGCTGGCGACGCGCGTGGTCTCCCGCCTGCGCGAGACTTTTGAAGTTGAGTTGCCGCTTCGCCGTGTCTTTGAGACGCCGACGATTGGGGGAATCGCCGCGAAGGTAAGTGACTTGCTGCGTGGCGATGCGCCCGGCGCTGCACCGCCGCCGCTTGTGCCGGTGGCTCGCCGCGGAGGATCGCCGCTCTCTTTTGCGCAACAGCGGCTCTGGTTTCTTGAACAACTCGAGCCGGGCGGCTCCGCCTACAATCTTGCGACGGCGGTGCGCCTCAAAGGCGCGCTCGATTCGCAATTGCTCGAACTGACGTTCAATGAAATCGTCAGGCGGCATGAGGCGCTACGCACGACGTTCGAGCAGATGGAAGGGCGACCGCTGCAGATCGTTCACCCGCCGACTCAGGCGAGGCTCGTCGTTGAAGACCTCAGCGAATTGGCCGAGCCGGAGCGCGAAGCACAAGCCCGGCGCCTGGCGGCGGCGGAAGCGCAACGGCCTTTCGACCTGACGCGCGGTCCGCTCCTGCGCACCAGTCTCCTGCGGCTCGCCGCGGACGAGCATGTCGTGCTACTGACGATGCACCACATCGTTTCGGACGGATGGTCTTTGGAAGTGTTCATTCGTGAAGTGTCTGTCTTGTATGAAGCGTTCAGCAAAGGCCAGCCTTCACCGCTCGCCGAGCCGGCGATTCAATATGCGGACTTCGCCGAGTGGCAGCAGCAATGGCTCAAGGGCGAGGTGCTGGACGCCGAACTGGCGTACTGGCACAGGCAGTTGGAAGGCGCGCCGCCGCTGCTCGAACTGCCGACGGACCATGTTCGTCCGCAGGTGCAGTCGTATCGGGGAGCATCCGCGTCGGTGGCGCTACCGGCCTCAGTCGCAGAGTCAGTCAAGCGGCTGAGCCGCGAACTCGGCGCGACGCGGTTTATGACACTGCTCGCGGCCTTTAAGGTCTTGCTGGCGCGCTACAGCGGGCAGCAGGACATCGTCGTGGGTACGCCGGTGGCGAGCCGTACGCGCCTTGAAGTTGAAAACTTGATCGGCTTCTTCGTCAACACGCTGGTGTTGCGGACGGATCTCTCAGGCGACCCAAGCTTCAGAGAATTACTGACCCGGATCAAGGAGACGACACTTGGCGCTTACGCTCATCAGGACGCGCCGTTTGAGAAACTGGTTGGCGAGATGCACCCCGAACGCACACTGGGACACACGCCGCTGTTTCAAGTGGTATTCACTTTTCAGAATGCGTCAACGCCTTCGCCATCAGGCAGGGAAGCGGGGGGCTTGGCGATGACGCCGCTCGTGGATGAAAGCGCCTCGTCGAAGTATGACCTGACATTGTCATTGAGTGAGTTCGAGGGCGGCCTTGATGCACTCGTCGAATACAGCACCGACCTGTTCGAACGCGAGACTATTCAACGCATGCTTGAACACTTCGGCGTCCTGCTCGAAAGCATCATCGCTAATCCTGACGAGCGCTTGTCGCGACTTCCGCTGCTCGACGCAACCGAGCGCGCCCGCCTGTTGGGCAGTTGGAGTCGGGGCGAGCATCAACTCATGCAGACGCTCTGCGTCCACGAGTTGATCGAAGCGCAGGCCATACGTGCGCCGGATGCGTTGGCCGTTGTCTTCGGCGCGGAGCAGTTGACCTACGGCGAATTGAACTGCCGCGCCAACCAACTCGCGCGCCATTTGCAGGGACAGGGCGTGGGGCCGGAAGTGATGGTCGGCTCGTGCCTGGAACAGGGGATCGACGTGGTGGTGACGCTGCTCGCCATCCTCAAGGCGGGCGGCGTCTACGTGCCGCTCGACTCGGCGAACCCGCCCGAGCGCCTGGACTATATCCTGGCGGACGCGGGCGTTAAAGTTTTGCTGACTCATCGGAAGGTGGGCGCGGCTATTCCCGGTTACGAAGGGAAGATCGTTTTCCTCGACACGGATTGGGAAGAGATCGCCCGCAACCCTGCGGTCAATCTGCCGGCCGCGGCGAGTGCGGACAATCTGATGTACGTAATCTACACTTCGGGCTCGACCGGAAGTCCGAAGGGCGCGTGCATCTCGCATCGCGTGGCAGCGAACCATTTCCTCGCTGTGCGCGATGAGTTTGGATTAAAGCCGGGCGACCGAGTGCTGCAGTTCTACTCGCTCAGTTTCGACGGCTCGCTCGAACAGATAGTCCCTTCGCTCCTGAGCGGCGCAAGCCTCTTCCTCAGAGAGAAAGACGTTTGGGGAGTTGACGAGTTTGCGCGAAAAATAAAGCACTGGAAACTGACCGTGATTGACCTGCCGCCCGCGTACTGGCACCAGTTCATTAGCGCGCCGACAGCACAGCTTGAGTACGAACATTTAAGGCTGATGGTGACGGGCGGCGATGTGATGCTGCCGGAGTCCGTCCGTCTCTGGCGCAGTTCGCCGCTCAAGTCGCTGCGACTCGTCAACGCCTACGGCCCAACCGAAGCCGCCGTCACCTCAATCATCTTCAACGTCCCGGCAGAGACGCACGCCGACGCCACGCCGGGGCACATTCCCATTGGCCGCCCGCTCACGCATCGCACAACTTTTATTCTCGACGGCAATGGGGAACCGACGCCGACTGGAGTGCCAGGCGAGTTGCACATAGGCGGGCCTCTACTGGCGCGGGGTTATTTGAACCGCCCCGAGCTGACGGCCGAGAAGTTCATCCCCGATCTGTTTAGCGCGGAACCGGGGGCGCGTCTCTACCGGACGGGCGACAAAGCGCGATATCTGCCGGACGGGCAGATTGAGTACCTCGGACGGATTGATCGACAGGTGAAGATGCGAGGCTTCCGCATCGAGTTGGGAGAGATCGAGGCTGCGCTCAAACAGCACGAGGCGGTCGAGGCGTGCGCGGTCGTCCTGCGCGAGGATAAGCCCGGCCAACAGAGACTGGTGGCTTACGTGGTTGCGCCGCCCGCCGCGCCGGAGCTTTGGCCCTCTGTCGGCGAATACTTCATCTACGATCCTCTGTTGTATTACGCGATGACGCACGACGAGCGACGCAACCGTTCCTATAAGGTCGCTTTCGACCGTTTGGTCAGGGGCAAAACGGTGCTCGACGCAGGAACCGGAGGCGACGCGATTTTGGCCCGCTTCTGCATCGAAGCCGGAGCCAGCCACGTCTACGCCATCGAGCAACTCGACGACGCCTACCATCACGCCCGCGAATTAATCAAAGAGTTGAAGCTCGACGACCGCATCACTCTTCTGCACGGGGACGTCACCGAGATCGAGTTGCCAGAGAAAGTGGATGTCTGCGTCTCGGAGTTGCTCGGAGGTATCGGCTCAAGTGAAGGCGTTGTGGGCGTCCTCAACCAGGCGCGCAGATTTTTGCACGACGACGGAGTGATGATTCCGCAACGAGCCACGACCCGCATTGCCGCCGTCTCTCTGCCCGAAGAATTGGCAGCGCACCCACGCTTCAGCGAAATAGCCGGCCCGTATGTCGAGAAAATCTTTGAAACCGTCGGTCACCCTTTCGACGTTCGGGTCTGCATCAAGAATTTTCCGGTGTCTCAGCTCGCGTCGGATGCAGGAGTTTTTGAAGACCTTGATTTCAGTCGCTCGATTCCGGCTGAGTTGCACTCGACCGTCAAGCTCAACATCAACAGGAACGCTACGATTGACGGTTTCCTATTGTGGCTGAACCTGCACACCGTCGAGGATGAACTGATTGACGTTTTGGCGGACGAATACAATTGGCTGCCGGTTTTCTTCCCCGTCTTCTATCCGGGATTGGAAGTCTCTGAAGGCGATACCATCGAAGCCGTCTGTTCCGTTATTTCAAGCGCCGAACAATTGACGCCTGATTACCGCATTCAGGGGACGGTCGTCAGAGCTAACGGCGAGCGCTTTGACTTCGACTATCATTCGCCGCATCACCCAGCTTCGTTCCGCGACGACGCATTCTACAAACTGCTCTTCGACCCGGAAGTTAATGTCGACCGGAGAGACCTAAACGCAAGGCATGAGCCGGCGTCGCGTCTGACGCCGCTGGAGTTTTTGCAGTCGCGTCTGCCGGAATACATGGTGCCAACCGCCTTCGTAGCACTCAAGGAATTGCCGTTGATGGCGAGCGGCAAGATCGATTTGCGAGCGTTACCCGCGCCCGAAAATTTGCGGCTGGACGCCGCGGAGAAGTACGTCGCTCCGCAGACAGATGAAGAAACAATACTGGCGAATGTCTGGTCGCAGGTGCTCGGTCTCGAACGCATCGGCGTCAACGATAACTTCTTCGGGCTCGGCGGCGATTCGATCCTGAGCATCCAGATTATCGCCAAGGCGAATCAGGCCGGTTTGCGTCTGACGCCCAGACAACTCTTCCAGCACCAGACGATCGCTCAACTCGCGGCGGTCTCGGGTGCGGTCGCAGCGGTCCGGTCCGAGCAGGGCGAGGTGACGGGCGCGGCGCCTTTGACGCCGATCCAGCGCTGGTTTTTCGAGCAGTACACGAACGACCCGCAGCACTTCAATCAGGCCGTGATGCTTGAAGTGAGACCTGGCGTGGATGCCAGTCTCTTGCGTCAAGTGATGCAACGACTGCTGGCGCAGCACGACGCTCTGCGCTTGCGCTTCGAGCGGCGCGCGACCGGCTGGCAGCAGGATCACGTCGCCACCGACGATCCCGTCTTCTTCACACGCATGGACTTCTCTGTCCTCCCGGAAGGCGAGCAGCACGCAGCGATCGAGGCGGCTGCCGCCGAAGCTCAGCGCGGCCTCGATTTATCTCACGGGCCGCTCGTGTGCGCCGTGATGTTCGATCTCGGAGAGGGCCGGCCGGGTCGCCTGCTGCTCGTGATTCATCACCTTCTTATCGACGGAGTCTCGTGGCGCATCCTGCTCGAAGATTTGCACCTTGGTTATGAGCAGGCGACGCGCGGCGAGGCGATCAGTTTCGCCCCCAAGACGACCTCCTTTAAACACTGGGCAGAGCGTCTGACCGAGTACGCCGCGTCGCCCGAGTTGCGCCGGGAAACCTCTTACTGGCTCAGCGGCGATTATTCGCTGGTCGGAACACTACCGCTGGACTTGCATGAAGCTGGAAACACCGTGTCGTCGGCCAGCACCGTCGAAGCCGCGCTCGACGCGGAAGAAACGCGGGCCTTGTTGCAGGAAGTGCCGAAGGCTTACCACACTGAGATCAACGATGTCTTGTTGGCGGCGCTCGTCGAGGCTTACGCGGCGTGGACGGGTCAGCGCGCGCTGCTGGTCGAACTCGAAGGGCACGGCCGCGAAGAGATCTTTGAAGACGTGGACGTGTCGCGCACGGTCGGCTGGTTTACCACGACTTTCCCCGTGCTCCTGAACGCCGGCGAAGCGCCAGGGACGGGAGAGGTTTTGCAGGAGGTCAAAGAACAATTGCGCCGCGTGCCGCAGCGAGGCATCGGCTACGGAGTATTGAGATATCTGGCTGCAGATGAAGAGTTAGGAGCGCGTGTGAAATCGTTGCCGCAGCCGGAGGTGCTATTCAATTACTTCGGCCAGTTGGATCAGGTCCTGGCGGAAAGCCCCCTCTTCAAGCCTGCCGGAGAGTCGAGCGGCCCCTTGCAGAGCGGGCGACATAAACGCAGTCACCTGCTGGAGATTAACAGCAGCGTGGCGGGCGGACGCTTACAAATCGCCCTGACCTACAGCGAGCACAAGCACCGGCGCGCCACGGTTCAACAGTTCGCCGGTCAGTTCATCGCAGCGCTTCGTTCGATTATCACCCACTGTCGTTCAGTTGAGGGAAGCTACACGCCGTCCGATTTCCCGCTGGCGCGACTGACGAAACAGCAACTCCGGCGGTTACTCGTAGCCGACCGTCACATCGAGGACATCTATCCGCTCTCGCCCGTGCAGCAAGGCATGTTCTTCCATAGCCTGTATGGCGGTGAGGGCGTTTACGTCGAGCAGACGAGCGGTGAGTTGCGTGGCCGGCTCGATCCGGCAGCGCTGGCTGAGGCGTGGCAGCGTGCCGTCGCACGCCATCAGATTCTGCGCGCCGCCTTTCACCTCGACGATTTCGACGAGCCGTTGCAGTTGGTGCGCGAGCACGCGCCAATGTCGTTCGTGACGCATGACATTCGGAACTTGTCTGAGACTGAGCAGCGCGAGTCGCTGACGCGCTATTTGGCAGCGGACCGGCAGCGTGGCTTCGATCTCTCCGTCCCGCCGCTGATGCGCATGGTCCTGATGAGGACGGGCGAAGACACGCATCAATTCGTCTGGACCTTTCATCACTTGCTGCTCGACGGATGGTCGGTGTCGCTGCTCTTCAAGGAAGTGTTGACCTCCTATGCGGCGCTCACCCGAGGCGACGATGCAACCCAGACAATCGCGCGCCCCTTTGGTGATTACATGGGGTGGCTGGCCCGTCGGGATCTATCCGCCGCGGAGTCCTTTTGGCGCGCGGCCCTGAAGGGCTTCACGCACCCGACGCCGCTCGGCCACGACCGCGCGGCGCAGGCCGAAGACGACGGCCGGCACACCGGCTTCGGCGACGCGCGAATGGGTCTCTCTGCGGAGACCACGGAAGCTTTGCAGGCCGTGGCGCGACAGTATCAATTGACTCTCAATACCATCGTACAGGGGGCCTGGGCGCTCGTCCTTAGCCATTATTGCGGCGAGGCGGACATACTTTTCGGCACGACCGTTTCGGGCCGTCCAGCCGAACTAGCACACGTCGAGACAATGATCGGCATGTTCATCAACACGCTCCCGCTCAGGGCGCGGCTCGAACCCGGCGAGACGCTGGCCGGCTGGCTCGGGCGTTTGCAAGCCCAGCAGGCGGAAATGCGGCAGTACGAATACACCCCGCTCGTGCAGGTGCAGGGGTGGAGCGAACTGCCGCCGGGCGCGTCGATGTTTGAGAGTCTGCTGATTTTTGAAAACTATCCCGTCCAGACCGTGGCGCACGAGCAGCGTTCGAGTCTCGAAATCTCTAATTTGGAGGAACGGACGCGCACGAAATATCGCCTCACGGTTCTGGCCGCGACCGGGTCGGAGATCGGGCTCAACATCGCCTATGACCGCCGCTGGTTCGACGAGGCCGAGATCGCAAACCTGTTGGATCATCTCCAGTTGATGCTCGAACAGATTGCGCGCGATGGCGTGCAACGCCTCGCCGATCTGCCCGCCTGGACTGAGGCTGAGCGGCGGCAGTTGTTCGGCACGCCGGCCACCGGCGTTGAGCCGATGGCGCGCGACGATACGCCCGCGACACTCCCGCGCACCCCGACCGAGGAAATGCTGGCCTCGATCTGGGCCGAAGTGATGGGCGTTTCGCAGGTTGACGTGGAGAGCAATTTCTTTGAGTTGGGTGGGCACTCGCTGCTGGCGACGCAGTTAGTCGCGCGAGTCCGCAAGGTGTTCCAGATCGAAATGCCGCTGCGAACTTTGTTTGATGAGCCGACACTCGCAGGCTTGTCTCTGCAGATCGACCAGTTGTTGCGAAGCGGGCAGACTCTCCAGGTGCCGCCGCTCGCTCGTGCCTCACGCGACTCGGCTTTGGCGCTCTCGTTCGCGCAGCAGCGCTTGTGGATTATTCAACAACTGAACGCCGGGAGCGCGGCCTACAACGTACCTATCGCCGTCAGGTTGTCAGGCGTGCTCGCAGTTCAGGCGTTGAAGCAGACGCTTAACGAGATTGTCCGGCGGCACGAAGTTCTGCGCACCGTCTTCGCCGACGTGCATGGCGAGCCGGTGCAAGTCATCACGCCGGCCAAGCCCCTGCGCGTGCCGGTCGTCGACCTGCGCGATCTGCCGGCCGAAGTCCGCGATCGCGTGGCGCAGCGGCTGACTAACGAAGAGGCTGCGCGACCGTTTGACCTGGGGAGCGGGCCGATGCTGCGGACGGTGCTGCTCCGGCTCGACGAAGATGAACACATCCTGCTCTTCACGATGCATCACATAGTCTGCGACGGCTGGTCAACCGACGTGTTGATCCGTGAAACCGTCGCGCTCTACGAAGCGTTCCTGCGCGGCGAAGTGTCGCCGCTCGCGGAGCTGCCGATCCAGTATGCCGACTACTCGGTTTGGCAGCGCGCGTGGCTGCAGGGCGAAGTGCTCGACGAGCATCTCGCCTTCTGGAAGCAACAACTCCGCGGCGTGACGCAACTGAACCTGCCGACCGATTTTCCGCGCCCGCCGGTGCCGAGTTTCCGCGCCGGGGTGCAACTCTTCCATCTGCCGAAGGACGTAACCGAGGCGCTCAAGGCGCTGAGCCGGCGTGAAGAGTGTACGCTGTTCATGACGCTGCTCGCGGCATTCCAGACTTTGCTCTACCGCTACAGCGGACAGACGGACATCGTCGTCGGCACCGACCTCGCGAATCGCACGCACCCCGAAGTCGAACAACTCATCGGTTTCTTCGTCAACATGCTGGCGATGCGGACCAGCCTCTCCGGGAACCCGACGTTCCGCGAGCTATTGGGGCGCGTCCGCCGGATGACACTTGAAGCATACGCTCATCAAGATCTGCCTTTTGAAAAACTGGTGGCGGCCCTCCAACTCGAGCGGAACCTGAGCCGCTTTCCCGTCTTTCAGGCGGTGCTCGTGCTTCAGAACGAACCGTCGCAGGCACTGTTAAAGCTGCCGGGACTAGTGCTCAGCCCGGTCGAGAACGAAGCCCAAACGGTGAAGTTCGACCTCATCCTCTTCGTCGCCGAAGGCGAGGACGGGCTCCACGGGCACCTCGATTACAGCACAGACCTGTTCAAGGCCGAGACGATGAACCGCCTGATGGCGCACTTTGAGACGTTACTTCGCAGCGTGGTCGCCGACCCGGAAGCGCGTGTCGAAGAATTGGAGATGTTCACTTCAACAGAGAGGGAGCGGCAGGTTATGCAGGATCAGGAACGCCAGAGCGCGGAACGCAAAAAGCTCCTGAGTGTGAGACGTAAAGGCGTCAATCTAGCGGAGATCATGCCGGTCAGGACGAGTTACCTAAACGGCGGCGGAGAGTTGCCTCTGGTCATCGAGCCGAACGTCCGGCAGATTGACCTGGCGCATTGGGGCAAAGCCAACTGGGAGGCGGTCGAAGCAATGGTGCTCAAGCACGGGGCTGTCCTCTTCCGCGGCTTCGACGTGCCGTCAATCGTCGAGTTTCAGGACTTCGCGCAGAGCGTCGGCACGGAATTATTCGGCGAGTACGGCGATTTACCGCGCGCCGGTATTGGCGGAAAAGTTTACGACTCGACACCATACCCTTCCGATCAGGCCATCCTCTTCCACAATGAAAGCTCACACATGCACCGCTGGCCGCTGCGAATCTGGTTCTATTGCCTGCAGGCCGCCGAGCAGGGAGGCGAGACGCCAATAGTTGATTGCCGTGAAGTTTGCCGTCGGCTCGACCCGGCAATTATCAAAAATTTCCAGGGGCGCAAGGTCATCTACGTGCGTAACTACACCGATGGCATCGATGTCAGTTGGCGCGCATTCTATCGCACAGAAGATCGTGCGGTGGTCGAAGAGTATTGTCGCCGCGCCGGCGTCGAGTTCGAGTGGAAGGGCGATAACGGTTTGAGAACCCGCCAGGTCTGCGAAGCGGTGCGGGTGCATCCGCAGACCGGAGAGATGGTTTTCTTCAACCAGATTCAGTTACATCACGTCAGTTTTCTGGAAGCCTCCGCGCGCCGGGCCGTGATGACTCTCTTCGAGGAGAAAGATTATCCGCGCAACGTCTATTACGGCGACGGCGCGCCGATTGAGCCGGAAGTGATAGACACGGTCTCGCGGACTTACGAGCAAACCGCAGTCAGCTTTCCGTGGCAGCCCCGCGACATTCTGATGCTCGATAACATGCTTACTGCACACGCGCGCAAGCCCTACGTCGGACAGCGTAAAATCGCCGTCGCGATGGGCCAGATGTTCTACGGCGAGCGGGCGGAAGGCTGACTTCTTCCGCATTCATAACTTCAAGTTTTCATGTAACGCAGACTGTCCCAGTCTGCGCACCTTCACCAGACGCAGTTTAGGAGCCGGCGCACTTCTCATCACTACGCAGACCAGGCACTCTGCGTTACATCACTGGCCGCAGCGCCCCCGAAAGAAAAAAGGCATGCAGGACGAAATCGTCGAGGGCTTTCAACTTTCGCCTCAACAGGAATACCTCTGGACTTTGCAGCAGGAGAGCGCGAGCGCCATGTCGTGGGCGCAGTGCGCCATCCTGCTTGAGGGCATCCTCGACAAAGAAACTCTCCAGGATGCCCTGAAACAAGTCGGCAACCGGCATGAGATATTGCGCACAACCTTTCATCGCCCACACGGCGTCGGCATTCCCTTTCAGGTCATCCACGAAGAGTGCGCGCCGCTCTGGCACGAGGCGGAATTGAGTTTGTCCGACTCCACCGCCCAAAGCGAGCAGGTCGAGCAGGCCTTCACCGCGCAGACCCGCGAGTCATTTGATTACGAGAACGGACCTTTAGTGCGGGCTTCGTTACTCGCGCTCTCTGCGGAAAGGCATGTGCTGTTGTTGACTTTGCCCGCCCTGTGCGCCGATGCGCGGACGCTCAGAAATCTTTGCCGGGAACTGGGACGCGCATACGCGGCTCGCCGGGAAGGCGAGGGCAGTTCGGACGAAGTCATGCAGTACGCCGATTTTGCCATGTGGCAGCATGAGTTGCTGGGATCTGAAGAAGCGGGAAAGGCGGCCGCGTTCTGGCGTCAGGAGCAAGCGCGCCGCCCGCTGCCGATTCAGGAACTGCCGTGGCGCCTTCGGCAAGCCGGACCCGCTAAGGTTCTCGACCGCGCCGCCACTACACCCGCTTTCGATCTCGGGGAAGCCTCACGCATCGAGACATTGGCAAGCATGTATGATGCGTCACCAGCGGACTGGCTATATGCGTGCTGGCAGGTGTTGATGTGGCGGCTAACGGGAGAAGCGGATTTGGTCACCGGCCAGGTACTGGACGGGCGCAGTTACGAGGAACTGCGCGAAGCTTTGGGCCCGTTCGCCAGAACGCTTCCGATTTCCTCTCATTTCGAGGCCGACTTCCGTTTCAGCGACATCCTCAAGCAGGTGACGCAGGACACGCGCGAAGCCTATCGTTGGCAGGACTATTCCGCGCCAGCAGTTCGCCGCGGGCCAGAGGATGCCCTCTTACCAGTCGTGTTCGCCTGCGAGACTGTGGCCGAAAAGTTCACGGCCGCCGGAGTCGTCTTCTCCACGCTCAAACAAGAAGCTTGCACCAGCGACTTCATGCTCAAACTCGTCTGCCAACGCGCGGATCAAGCCTTCATTGCTCGGCTTCATTACGATGGAGAGCTGTTGGCGGCTGAGGACGTGGCGCGCCTCGGAGAAGAATTTGCTCAACTCGTGGCCAGCACGCTCGCCGACCCGAAAGCAAAGATAGATCAACTTGAGGTTCTCGGTACGGGTGAGCGGCAACACTTACTCCAGGGTCTGAACGAAACCGCCGTGTGCTTCTGCGGTGAGCGCTGCTTCCACGAACTATTCGAGGAGCAGGCCGCGCGCATACCCGACGCGGTCGCCGTCGTTTTTGACGACGAGCAACTGACTTTCAGCGAGGTTAACGCGCGCGCGAATCAACTGGCCCATCGCTTGCGAAAAATGGGAGTCGGGCCGGAGCGTCCGGTCGCCACGTGGCTGGAGCGTTCGTCGGAGATGTTGGTGGCCATGGTGGGAGTGATGAAAGCGGGCGGTACTTACGTGCCGCTCGAGCTCGGTCAGCCGAAGACTCGTCTCTCGTTAATGCTCAAAGAAGTTGCTCCTCATGCCGTGCTGACGCGGCGGCATCTGGCCGAGCAGATTCCTGTGACCGCCGGCCAGATATTGTATGTCGATGATGAGAGCCTGGCCGTTGAAAGCACTGAGAACCTTTCTGCCGGCGCGACACCTGAGAATCTGGTGTACGTGATTTTCACTTCCGGCTCGACGGGCACACCGAAGGGCGTGGGCGTCGAGCATCGCCAACTCTTCAACTATTTGAATGCGATCCAGCAAAGCTTGGAACTGCCGCCGGGGGCGAGCTACGCGACCGTCTCGACCTTTGCTGCCGATCTGGGCCATACGGTCGTCTTTCCCGCGCTGTCCACAGGCGGTTGCCTGCACGTCATCTCGCAGGAATTGGTCTCGGACGGACAACAGCTCGGCGAATACTTCAGCCGTCATGAGATCGATTGTCTGAAGATTGTGCCGAGCCATTTCGCAGCGCTGCTGGCGTGCCCGCAGCCGGAGCAACTCTTCCCACGGAAGCGATTGGTGCTGGGCGGCGAGGCCTCGCGCTCCGACTGGGTCGCGGGCCTTCAGTCGCTCGCGCCCGCTTGCAAGATCTTTAACCATTACGGTCCGACGGAAGCGACGGTCGGCGTGCTCACGCACCAGGCGGGCGCGGGAGAGAACGACGCCGCGACGGGCACGTTCCCGCTCGGCCGCCCACTCGCTAACATCCGGATATACCTGCTCGACACACATCTCCAGCCCGTTCCATTCGGTGTGCCGGGTGAGCTGTATATTGGCGGTGCGAATGTCGCTCGCGGGTATCTCAATCGGCCGGCGCAGACGGCGGAAAGGTTCATCCCCGATGCTTTCGCCCAGGCGCCGGGCGCGCGCCTGTACCGCACCGGAGACCGCGCGAGGTATCTGCCGGATGGCGCGCTCGAATTTTTGGGCCGCCTCGACCGTCAGGTGAAGATCCGCGGCTACCGCGTCGAGCTCGGCGAAATCGAAGCGCAGCTCGAGAGACACGGCGCGGTGCGGCAGGCCGTCGCCATTCTCAACGAAGACGAGCCGGGAGAGAAGCGGTTAGTAGCCTACCTCGTCCCCGTGCAGCAACGCTTCCACGCGCCGGCGAACGAACTGCGTCACTATCTGCTTGAGCGTCTACCTGATTATGCCGTGCCGGCGATGTTCGTCTGGCTCGACATGCTGCCGCTGACGTCCAACGGCAAGCTTGACTTGCAGGCGTTGCCGCCGCCCGAACGCCTGATGCAAGAGCTTAACCAGACCTTTGTCGCGCCGCGCAACGCCGTCGAAGAAGTGTTGGCCCAAATGTGGATGGAAGTGCTCAAGCTCGACCGGGTCGGCGTCTACGACGACTTCTTCGAGCTGGGCGGTCATTCGCTGCTCGTTATGCAGATTATCGCCCGCCTGCGCGACACCTTTCAGGCGGAATTGCCACCCACCGCGCTTTTCGACGCGACCACCATCGCTGATCTCGCCGAGATACTCATCGCGCATGAGGAGCAACCGGGTCAGACGGAAAAGATTGCCGCAATTATTCAGAAACTCAACCGGATGTCCGACGAGGACGCTCGCGCCACACTCGACGCGAAACGCAGCGCGGCGGATGAGACCATCGAGGTCACGCGAGGAGACGAAGCATGAGCACTCGTAAGTTCGAGCAGGCGGGCGGAATGTCCACGATCAAGCGCGAGCTTCTGGAATCTCTGTTGCGAGAAGAGGGCATCGAACTCCCGCGGACGCAGGCCATCCCGCGCCGTGATACGCCTGACCCCCCGCCACTATCTTTCGCGCAGCAGCGCCTCTGGTTTCTTCAGCAGTTCGACCCGCGGAGTGTAGCCTACAATATTCCGAGGGCCGTGCGGCTCGCCGGGCGTCTCGACGTTTCTGCTTTACGGCGAAGCTTGAGCGAAGTAGTCAGACGCCACGAAGTGCTGCGCACCACCTTCACAACCGTCGACGAGCAGCCCGTGCAGATCGTGCATCCAGCCCAGCCGCTGGCGCTTCCGGTACTTGACCTGAGCGATTTGCCGGAAACGGAAAGGGAGGCCGCCATTCGGACGCTGTTTGCCGAAGAGAGCAGCCGCCCATTCGATCTGGCGGTGGACTCAGTTCTGCGAGCTTACTTGTTGCGGACGGGCGACGAGGAGCACGTCATATTCTTCACTGTTCACCACATTGTCAGCGACGGCTGGTCAACGGGTGTACTCATCAGCGAACTGGTCGCCCTCTACGACGCCTACTCTCACGGAAGGCCATCGCCGCTGCCCGAACTGCCGATCCAGTACGCTGATTACGCGCTCTGGCAGCGCCGCCGCTTGCAGGGTGACGCGCTCGAAGAGCCCCTGGCTTACTGGGAACAGAAACTCCGCGACGCGCCCGTCCTCAAATTACCGGCCGACCGCCCGCGTCGGAAGGTGCAAAGCATGCGCGGCGCAAGCTATCCGGTCATCCTGCCAAAGTCACTGGTCGACGCGCTGAACGAATTGAGCCGCCGCGAAGGTACGACGATCTTTATGACGCTGCTGGCCGCCTTCAAGGTCCTGCTCGCGCGCTACTCCGGGCAGGAAGACATCAGCGTCGGCACGCCTGTCGCCGGGCGTCACGAGGTCGAAACCGAGAACCTGATCGGCTTCTTCATCAACAGCCTGGTCATGCGCACAGATCTCTCTGGCGACCCCACTTTCCGTGAACTGCTCGGACGCGTGCGCGAAGTGGCAGTAGGCGCATACACACATCAGGAAGTACCCTTCGAGCGAATCGTCGAGGAACTCCAGCCAGAGCGGAATGCCGGTTCTCAGCCTTTCTTCAATGTGATGTTCGTCTATCAGAACATGCCGGCATCATCGCACCGATTACCCGGGTTGACGACGAGCCAGGTTGAGATGAGCGACCAAACGGCTGTTCGCTCCGACATAGATTTCTATCTATGGGAAGGCGAGAGCCTGGGTGGTACTTTCGTCTACAGCACGGATCTTTTTGACGAATCAACTATCGCGCAGATGACCAGTCGGCTAGTGGAGCTGCTCGAAGAGATTACGCGTGCTCCTGAAGTCTCGCTGAGTGACTTGCTTGCCAGCGCCAAACCTGAGCCACTCGCTATATCGCTGATAGCAGCGGCGGATGAGAAAGTGCCGTTCTCATATCACCAGGAGCGAATCTGGTTCATCGATCAATTTGAGAAGGGCAACGTTTATGAGTCAGCACCGACTTATCACAACATCCCTCTGATCCTGCATCTGCAGGGCGACGTCGACACGGATGTGTTGGAGTCGAGTCTCAACGAGATCGTCCAGCGTCACGCGATCCTGCGTACCAGATTCATTGCTGACGAAGGAAGAGGCCGCCTGGTAATCACGCCCAGTGAGAGGCTGGAGCTGAAAGTGGTCCAATGTACGCAATCCAATGGACTGGAACTGGCATTGACCGAAGCGCGCGAGCCGTTTGCGCTGGATGGGGATCTCCCGATACGGGCCACGATCTTTCGCCTGTCCGTCACAGAGGTCCTGCTCCTCTTGACGGTGCACCATATCGTCGCGGACAGGCCATCCCTCAGGCTGATCGCCGAGGAGTTGGCAGAGATTTACAACGCTCGCATCGAACGGCGCGCCGTGTCTCTGCCGGAGCTTCCGGTCCAATACGCCGTCTACGCCAAAGGTCAGCAAAACCTCACGGAAGCGGATTTCGAGCAACTGTGGTTTTACTGGAGATGGCAACTGCGCGGACAGCTCGCGGCGCTGAAACTCCCGGAAGACCGCCCGCGACCGGCAATTCATACCTACACCGCTGCGCGTGAAACTTTCACGCTTGAGGCAACGGTCGTCAGTCGTCTCGGTGAAGACCCGTTTGCGGCGATGCTCGCGGCGTTCAAAGTGCTCATGCACCGCTACGCTCGTCAGGATGAGATCGTGGTCGGAACCAGCGAGCCATGCCGCACGCAACCTGAAGTTGCCAACCTCGTTGGTCCCTTCGCCAATCTCGTCGTCCTGCGCAGCGATCTGGGCGGCAACCCTTCGTTCAGCACGGTCGTGCAGCGCGTGAAGAAGACGGTGGACCAGGCGAGGGCACATCAGGAGATGCCGTTCGACAAACTGGTCCAACTGCTGAATCCCGAAAAGGACATGAGCCGTACCGCGCTCTTCGACGTCCTCTTCCAGTTTGACGATGAAGCAGCACCGGTTTTCTCACTGGGCCAGACCGAGGCGCAGCAGATCGACACCAACTTCGGTTACGGCAAGTATGATTTGAATCTGTTGGTCCGTCGCAGCGCGGAAGGATTTACAGTCAACGCCGTTTATAACTCAGACATCTACGACGCCTGGAACATCCGGCAAATGCTCGGTCACTTCCAGGCGCTGATCGATGCGTTCTCCGTCGATCCCGAGCAGGGAATTGACGACATTACCCTGCTGAGCGCCGCGGAAGAACAGCAACAACTCTCGGGCTGGAACAACACGCAGGCGTCTTACCCCGCAGACAAGACTATCCACGAGTTGTTTGCCGAACAGGCGGCACGCACACCGGATGAGATTGCCGTCACCTTTGGCGATGAGCACGTAACTTATCGTGAGCTTGACGAGCGTGCAAACCGCTTAGCTCACTACCTGCGACGTCAGGGAGTTGGTCCAAACACACTCGTTGCGCTCTGCCTGAATAAATCACCGGAGATGATCGTCAGTCTGCTGGCGGTGTTGAAGGCAGGCGGCGGTTATCTTCCGCTCGATCCTGGCACTCCAGCCGAACGTTTGCAGTTCGTGATGGAAGATTCGGGAACTGTGCACCTCATCACTACTTCGGCACTCGCCGGCAAAGTTCCATCGGCCGTTCCTGCAACGGTGCTGATTGATGCAGATCGCGCAGCGATTTGCTTGGAACCTGCAATTGCACCGGACAGCGGAGCCGGCCCGCAGGATCTTGCTTACTGCATCTACACATCAGGCTCGACCGGCAAACCCAAGGGCGCACTCATCGAGCATCGCAACGTAGTGCGATTGATGGTGAACGACAAGCTTCAGTTCAATTTCACTGACGCTGACGTTTGGACCATGTTCCACTCGTACTCTTTCGATTTCTCAGTCTGGGAGATGTATGGAGCACTGCTCTACGGCGGCGAGCTGGTCGTCGTGCCGGAACAAGTGTCGAAAGACCCTGCGCTGTTTCTCGATTTGGTCATCAACGAACAGGTCACAGTTCTCAACCAGACTCCGACCGCGTTTTATAACTTTGCGAGTCTGGATCAGGGCCAGAGCCTTGCGCTTCGTTACGTCATCTTCGGCGGTGAAGCGTTGCGCCCGGCGTTGCTGCGAGGGTGGAGAGCTTCGCATCCACAGGTGAAACTCATCAACATGTACGGCATCACAGAAACGACCGTACACGTCACCTTCAAAGAGATCGATGACGAACAGGTTGCTATCAACACGAGCAACATCGGTGTTCCAATCCCGACAACGAACACCTACATTTTCGACGACGAGCTGCGACTGTTGCCAGTCGGCGTGCCGGGCGAGATCTGCGTCGGCGGCGGTGGTGTATGTCGCGGATATCTCGGCCGCGACAAGCTGACGCGCCGAAAGTTCGTCGTAAATCCCTATAAACCTGAAGAAAAAATCTATCGCTCAGGTGACCTCGGGAAGCTTCTGCCCTCGGGTGAGATAGTCTACATGGGCCGCAGCGACGATCAGGTCCAGATACGCGGCTTCCGCGTGGAGCCGGGCGAGGTGCAAAGCCAACTGCTCACGCATCCTTCGATAACGCGAGCCGAAGTGATTGGCAAGACGATGCATCACGGCGCGGTAGAGCTGGTGGCGTATGTTGTAGCTTCAGGCGAGGTCGACGTCACAGAGTTGCGCACACACGTCGCCAGTGCACTACCGCACTACATGGTGCCCTCGGCATTCGTCTTTATCGATCAAATGCCACTCACACCAAACGGCAAGGTCGATCGGCGGGCGTTGCCGGAACCAGATCAGTCGCGACCAGAACTTGGTGCTGCCTTTGTAGCTCCACGCACACAGACGGAAGAGATTCTGGCGAGCATGTGGGCGGAGGTTCTTGGATTGGCTCGCGTGGGCGTCCACGACAACTTCTTCGACCTCGGCGGCCACTCGCTGTTGGCGACACAGGTCGTCTCGCGCTTGCGGCGGGTGCTGCGGGTCGAGGTGGAGTTGCGCCGCTTGTTTGAAGCGCCGACAGTGGCCGAGTTGGCCCAAAGCATCGAAGCGATTCGAGGCGGCGATACAGCGCTGAAGGCCCCACCCGTGACACGCGCCGAACGCCGAAGCGAGGGACTTCCGCTCTCGTTCGCACAGCAGCGCCTCTGGTTCATCGATCAGTTGGCGCCAGGCACGACTGCTTACAATATTCCGCTCTCCTTACGCGTGCGCGGTCGCCTCGATCTCGCCGCCCTCGAGCAGACGCTCAACGAGATTGTGAGCCGACACGAAGTGTTGCGTACCACCTTCGTCGCCAGAAACCGACGCCCGGTACAAGTCATCGCGGATGTGTCCTCGTTCCGGTTGCCTTTGGCGGATGTGAGCGCGCTTCCTGATGAGCAGCGAGAGAGAGAAGTGCGCCGCCTCGCGCGTGAGGAAGCGCAACAGTCTTTCGACTTAGGTCGCGGTCCCTTGATGCGCGCGCGCCTGCTGCGGCTCGGCGCGGAGGATCACGTCGTGCTACTCACGATGCACCATATCATCTCGGATGCGTGGTCAATGGGAGTGCTCGTCGAAGAGGTCGCCGCCCTGTACGAAGCTTTCGCGGCGGGCCGGCCGTCTCCGCTCGCAGAACTCCCCCTGCAATATGCGGACTTTGCCGTCTGGCAGCATGACTGGATGCAGGGCAGTGTTCTCGACGCTCATCTCAATTACTGGAAGCGCAAGCTGGGCGGCGCGGCTCCCATGTTTGAATTGAAACCCGGACCGCGCGCGGCGGACTTTCGCGGTGGGGAGCAGTCGTTCGCCTTCAACCGTGACCTGAGCGACGCCGTCAAGCAGCTTAGCCGGCGCGAGGGTGCGACGCTGTTCATGATACTCATGGCGGCCTTCGCGGTGCTGCTGCAACGCGCAGCGGGGCGCGACGATATCGTCATCGGCACGGACGTGGCCAACCGCAACCGGATCGAAGTTGAGTCGCTCATCGGGTTTTTCGTCAACATGCTCGTCCTGCGCCTCGACCTCTCCGGCAACCCGCCCTTCCGCGAATTGCTGGGGCGCGTGCGCGAGACAACGCTCGAAGCCTACGAGCATCAAGACCTGCCGTTCGATAAACTTGTCGAAGCTCTCAAGCCCGAACGCGCGCTCGGCAGTACACCACTCTTTCAAGCCAAGCTCGTTTTGCAGAACACACCTCCGACCCAGCTCGAACTGGCCGATCTGGTTCTAACCACACTCGAAATCGAACCGGGCGAGTCGGAGATGTCGAAGTTCGATTTGTGTCTTACCGTCGTTGATTCGGTACAGGGGTTGGAGGGCGGGCTGTCCTACAGCACCAGCCTGTTTGACCCGGAAACGGTCGCCCGCCTGCTTCGCAATTTCGAGACACTTCTCGGAAGTATCATCGCCGACCCGGAAACGCGCCTCGCTGAGTTGGAAATACTCTCGCCGGCCGAGCGTGAGCACTTGGAGGCGGAAAAAAGAAGACGCCGTGAGACGAACATTAAGCGGTTTAAGAGCACACAGCCGCGCGCGGTCGGCGCCGGTCGGCGTCAACTGGTCAAGACCGATTTCCTTGATCCGGACAAACCGCTCCCGCTGGTCGTCGAACCAAATCTGAGAGACGTAGATTTCTTCGATTGGGTGAGTAACAACCGCGACCTTATCGAGTCGAATCTGCTCAAGCACGGCGCAGCTCTCTTTCGCGGCTTCGGTCTGAATGCACAGGCCGATCTGGAACAGTTCCTGAAAGCGTACTCCCTGCCATTGATGAAACACGTTGAGGGCGTTGCGCCACGCACCGAGCCAAATCATGGCGTCTACGCTTCGACGGAAGATCCGTCCGACCAAAGCATTGCGCTGCACCACGAGTTGGCGCATGTCCTGTCGTGGCCGATGAAGATTTGCCTTTTCTGTGAACAGCCGGCATCGGACGGCGGCGAGACATCGATTGCCGATGTGCGCAACGTCCTGCGTTGTCTCAGCCCGCGGATCGTCGAGCGATTCGCCGAAAAAGGCTGGATGCTCGTGCGCAATTTCAGGGAAGGGTCAAGCTTGTCCTGGCAGAAGAGTTTTCAGATCACCAGCCACACCGAAGCGGAGGACTACTTTCGCCGAGCGCGAATCGATTGGGAATGGAAGAACGACCGCCGCGACCTGACCACACGGCAGGTGCGCTCCGCCGTCGCCGAGCACCCGCGCACGGGCGAAATGGTCTGGTTCAATCACGTCGCGTTCTGGCACGTGTCGAGCCTTGAGCGGCACGTCCGCAAAGATTTGCTCGCCACCATGAAGGAGTCCGAACTGCCACACAACACCTACTACGGCGACGGCTCGCCGATTGAAGACTCCGTGGTTGAAGAGATCCGCGCAGCCTACCGGCAAGAGACCGCCGCCTTCACGTGGCGCACAGGCGATCTGCTCATGCTGGACAATATGCTCGCTGCGCACGGACGCAACTCCTACACAGGCTCGCGAAAGATTCTGACAGCGATGGGTGAAGCTTACACACGTAATGGTAACCGGGATCGGCAGACGGAGTCGTTAGGATGACGAACGTTAATACGCTTGAAGAACAGGTCGAGGGATACCTGCTGTCCCCACAGCAGAAGCATGTCTGGAGATTGCAACAGGAGGACGGGGCAACCGCGTACCGTGTCCAGTGCGCCGTGGCTATCGAGGAAGCACTCGATGTCGAAGCCCTCAAAGAAGCGACGCAGGCGGTGGTGGACCGCCACGAGATTCTGCGTACGTCATTTCAGCGCCAGCCGGGCATGAAAGTCCCCGTGCAGGTTATCAACGAGCGCATGCGCCTTGCCTGGTCTTACCTCGATCTGCACGATGGCGACTCTGCGCAAGGTGCGGCGCAGGCCGAAGAACTTTTCGCCGTCGAAGGGCAGCGGCCCTTCGATCTTGACTCAGCTTCGCTCTTCCGCCCCTTGCTGCTGGCGCTGAGCCCGCGCAGGCACGTCCTGCTGCTCCGGATGCCCGCCTTGTGTGGCGATGCGCGCACACTCAAAAATCTGGTTGGAGAAATCAGCCTTGCTTACGCGGCCTCTCGAGAGGGCATAGAGATTGACAAGGAGGTGACGCAGTACGTCCACTTCTCCGAATGGCAAAACGAGCTGTTCGACAGCGAGGAAGCGGAAGAGGGGAGAGCGTTCTGGCGACGGCAGGTCGAGTCAGTCTCCCCGCTCGCGCTCGCCTTCGAACGCACACCCGGTGCCGGCCCATTCCAGCCCGCCTGCGTCGCCGTGCAGGTCTCGCCGGAGTTGACGGCTGAGATCGAGTCGCTGGTGCGGCGCGAGAGGTCTACGGTGCCCGACTTTCTGTTGGCGTCCTGGCAGACGCTGCTCTGGCTACTGACAGGACAGCCGGACGTAACGGTCGCAAGTCTCTACGACGGGAGAAAGTACGAAGAACTGAACGATAGCTTGGGCCTCTTCGCCCGGGCGCTGCCGATTCGCTGCCAATACGCTGAAGATTTGAAGTTTGAGGAGGTCCTGCGTCGAGTCGGCCAAGCCACCAAAGCAGCCGCAGAGTGGCAGGAATATTTTGTCTGGGAAGAGGCAGGTGCGGAAAACGGTCGAATGCCGGGCTTCCCCGAAATGGGTTTCGAGTATGGTGGGGAGCCGGCGCAGTTCCGGGCCGGCAACATCACCTTTTCGGTCACGCGGCAGTATGTTTGCCTCGAACGCTTCAAAATTAAGCTGGCCTGCGCGCAAACCGGAGACCACCTCCGTGTTGAGTTTCACTATGACACGAATCTCTTCAACTCCACCGACATTGAACGCCTCGCGGAAGAGTTTCTGACACTTGCGAGTAAAGCCGCGCGCGAACCAGAGCTTGCAGTCGGAAGGCTGGAACTTGTTGGCGCAGCGGAACGAGCATGGCTCTCGCTGAACTTCCGCGGATCAGCCGAAGCCTACCCTCGCGATCGCTGCGTGCACCGATCCTTCGAGGAACAGGTAGAGCGGACGCCGGAGAATCCGGCCGTCATCTTTGGCGAGGAGCGCCTTACCTACGCGGAACTTAACCGGCGAGCGAACCAATTGGCGCATTACCTGCGGAGTCTTGGCGTGAGGCCGGACGTATTGGTCGGGGTGTGCATTGAGCGCTCACCCGAGATGGTCGTTGCTTTGCTCGGCGTGCTCAAGGCGGGTGGCGCCTACGTGCCCCTCGATCCGGCATATCCGCGGCAACGGCAATCGCTCATCCTCGACGACGCGCGCCCGCAGGTGTTGCTCACGCAGCACCGCCTGCGCGAGGCGCTGCCGCCCTGCGAGGCTCAGGTGATCGAACTGGACGCCGAGCGTGAGGCCATCTCGTCGCAGAGCGAGGCCGACCCTGCCAGCAGCGCGACGCCTGAGAACCTCGCCTACGTCATCTACACTTCCGGCTCGACGGGAAAACCGAAGGGGGTGATGATCCCGCACGGCGCGGTCGTCAACTTCCTCCATTCCATGCGGCATCAGCCGGGACTCACTTCAGAGGATCGGCTGTTGGCCGTCACGACAATCTCCTTCGACATTGCGGCGCTGGAGCTGTTTCTGCCGCTCGTCGTCGGCGCGAGCGTGGTAGTGGTGAGCCGCGAAGTTGCCGCTGACGGCAATGCGTTACGTCAGCATTTGGAGAAATACGAGATCACGCACATGCAAGCGACGCCTGCGACGTGGCGGCTGCTGTTGGACGCCGGATGGGTGGGCCACCCCCGGATGAAGATACTGTGCGGGGGCGAAGCGGTGGCTTGGGAGTTGGCGCTGAAACTAGTTGGGAGCGGGGCGTCGGCGTGGAACATGTACGGGCCGACAGAGACGACGATCTGGTCGGCGGCGCGCGAGATGTGGGAAAGCGACGCACAGGTTTTACTAGGCGGGGCGATCGCCAACACGCAGTTCTATGTGCTCGACGCGTACGGACAGATGTTGCCGTGCGGGGCGGTGGGTGAGTTACACATCGGCGGTGAGGGACTAGCGCGGGGGTATCGCGACTTGCCGGCACTGACGGCCGACAAGTTCATCCCTGACCCGTTTAGCACGGAGCCGGGGGCACGACTCTATAAGACGGGCGACCTGGTGCGCTTGCAGGCGGACGGCGGAATCGAGTATCTGGGCAGACTCGACAACCAGGTGAAGTTGAGGGGCTTTCGGATCGAATTGGGGGAAATCGAGGCCGTCCTAAGTGAGCACGAAGCTGTGCGCGAGTGCGTCGTGTTGGCGCGTGAAGAGACTCCGAGTGACAAGCGTCTCGTGGCTTACGTCGTTGGCGCGACTTCGGCAACAATCTCGCTGGACGAATTGCGCGAATTCATCACAGCTAAGCTTCCTTCATACATGGTGCCGGCGGAGTGGGCGGTGCTCGACGAGATGCCTTTGATGCCGAACGGTAAGGTTGATCGACGAGCACTGCTGGTCATCGAGCCGTCCAGCCGCCGCACAGAAAGCTATGTCGCGCCACGCACGCCGGTTGAGGAAGTGCTGGCGAGTATCTGGGCCGACGTGCTGAGCACGGAGCTTGTGGGCGTCCGCGACAATTTCTTTGAACTCGGCGGCCATTCACTGCTCGCCACGCAGGTCGCCGCCCGCGCGCGTGAAGCGTTCAACATTGAAGTCCCGGTGACCTATCTCTTCGAGCAGCCGAGCCTCGAAGGCTTCGCAGCGCTCATCGACGAGGCCGTGACGGCGGGCCGAGGGCTGCAAGCGCCGCCCATCGAGAGTGTTTCGCGCGACAGTGAATTGCCGCTCTCCTTCGCCCAGGAGCGTCTCTGGTTTCTCTACCAGCTTGAGCCCGACAGTGCGGCGTATCACATGATGACCGTGCTGCGCCTGGGTGGCGAACTCGACCGTGAAGCGCTGGAGCGTTCTCTGAGCGAAGTCGTCATGCGACACGAAGTACTGCGAACGAGGTTTGAGATCGTCGAAGGACAGCCCGTTGTCGTGATTGACGATCCCGCGCCGTTTAAGCTGGCGGTGACAGACCTGCGCCACCTGGGCGCGGATGAACGCGAAGAGGCGGCCCGCCGGCTGGCGGCGACCGAACAGGAAACGCAGTTCGATCTGGCGCACGGGCCTTTGCTCCGCGTGCGCCTGTTACAGCTTGCCGACGACGAGCAAGTCCTCCTGGTGACGCTGCACCACATCATCGCGGACGGATGGTCGATTGATATTTTGAGCCGCGAGTTGGTGGCGCTTTACACGGCATTCGCGGCAGGCGAGCCCTCGCCTCTCGCAGAACCGCGGTTGCAGTATGTTGATTTCGCGGCTTGGCAGAGACAGTTACTGCGGGGCGAGGCGCTCGAAACGCAGGTCTCTTATTGGCGCCGGCAACTGGGCGACAACCCGCCGGCGCTTCAGTTGCCTGCCGACCGCGCGCCCTCGGATCTTCCGAGCTATCGCGGGGCAAATCAAAACGCTGTCATCTCTGAAGACGTGACGCAGGCGCTCCGGGCCTTGAGCCAGCGCGAAGGCGCGACGTTGTTCATGACAGTGCTGGTCGCATTCAAGCTGCTGCTCTCCCGCCTCAGTGGACAAGAAGATGTCATCGTCGGCACACCCATTGCCGGGCGCAGCCGTACCGAAACCGAAGGTCTGATGGGTCTTTTCCTCAACACGCTCGTCCTTCGCACGGACATGTCGGGTAATCCGACTTTTCAGGAACTGCTCAGACGCGGCCGTGAAGTTTCGCTTGGCGCTTACGCGCACCAGGACGTTCCCTTTGAGAAGTTGGTCGAAGAGTTGCAGCCGGACCGCGACCTGACGCGCAACCCTTTCTTCGATGTAATGGTCAACTTCATCAACACCCCGCGCAGGCTCATCGGGCTTGAAGCGACGAACCTCAACTTTGACGAGTTGACCGCGCAGCAGGCGCTTCTGCCGCTGATGCTGATTGTGAGAGACGAAGGGGACTCTCTCGCCCTGCGTCTGCTTTATCAAGACTCTCTCTTTTCAGCAGAGCGGATGAGTTGCCTGCTTGAGCAGTTTCGGTATCTGGTTGAGCAAATAGTGGCTTCGCCCGAAGCGAAGCTCAACGACTACACACTCGTGACGCCCGGCACACGCGCGCTGCTGCCCGACCCGCGCGAAGTCCTCTCCGAGCCGTCTTTCGAGTTCGTGCCCGAGATGATCGGCGGCTGGGTGCAGCGTACGCCCTCAACACCTGCCATTGAACAGGGCGGAGAGGTTTGGACATACGGCGAATTGAGCGCCAGGGCGACGCGATTGGCGCAAGCTCTGGTGGCCGAAGGGTTGAATCGCGGCGAAGTGGTCGCCGTTACCGGCGAGCGTAGTTTTGGTTTGATCGCCGGGATGTTGGCGGTGCTTGCGAGTCGTGGGGTGCTGCTAAACATCGATCGGAATCTCCCGGTTGAGCGTCAGCGCGTGATGCTAAACGAGGCGAAGGCCACGCGCCTCCTTTACGTTAGCCATCCGCGTGTGGAGGACGAATGGCTGAGAGAGTCGAGCCCGCCCGCCGTCAAATATGTTGACCCGCGAACCGGAGGTGAGATCACTCAGGGAGCAGGAGCGGAGAGGCCCACTGTCGAAGAGACCGCCATGCCGTTACCTACACTGGCCCCGGATGACGCGGCGTACATCTTTTTCACCTCCGGCACGACGGGCGTGCCGAAAGGCATCCTCGGAAATCACAAGGGGTTGAGCCATTTTCTCCACTGGCAGCGCGAGACGTTCGGGGTCGATGCGTCCGACCGCGCGGCACAGTTGACGGCGCTCTCTTTCGACGTGCTGCTCAGGGATGTCTTCCTGCCGCTCGTCAGCGGAGCGACTCTCTGCATACCCGACGACCCTGACAGTGCCGGCCCGGAGCAGCTTATGGAGTGGCTCGAAAGGGAAGAGATCACGCTGCTGCACAGCGTACCGTCGCTCGCCCAGTACTGGCTGGCGCACAAGCCGCCCTCGGTCTCGCCGCGTCATCTGCGCTGCGTTTTCTTCGCCGGCGAGCCGCTGCCCGACGCGCTGGTCCGCCGTTGGCGCGAAGCATTCCCCGGAGGCTGCGAGATCGTCAATCTCTACGGCCCGACGGAGACAACGCTGGCCAAGTGCTTCTATCGAGTGCCGGAGCATGACGTGCCGCCGGGCGCCCAGCCTGTCGGTCATCCGCTGCCGCAGACGCAAGCACTCGTCCTTAACGAACAACAGCAGCTGTGCGGCTTCGGCGAGCCTGGCGAGATCGTGATCCGCACGCCATTCCGCAGTTTCGGATACATCAACAACGCTGAGGAGAACCGAAGTCGTTTCGTGGGAAACTTCTGGCGCGACGACGACACCGACTTGCTCTACCGCACGGGCGACCGAGGGAGATATCGCCTCGACGGATCGCTGGAAATCATCGGGCGTATTGACAACCAGTTGAAGATTCGTGGCGTTCGCATCGAGCCGGAAGAGGTTGAAGCGGCGCTGGCCGCGCACGAGGGCGTGCGCGAGGTGACGGTCGTGCCGCGCGAGGAGCAGCCTGGTGATAAGTACCTTGCGGCCTATGTCGTGCCGGACGAAAAATTCGCGCCGGGCATCGGCGAGCGGCCCAGATACGTGCTGCCGAACAGCATGGCTATTGCCCATCTGAACAAGAATGAGACGGACTATCTCTATCGCGAGGTCTTTCAGCTTCAGGCTTACATCAGGCACGGCATCACGATCAATGACGGTGATTGCGTCCTTGACGTGGGCGCCAACATCGGCCTGTTCACACTTTTCGCGCAGCAAATCGCACGACGGACGAAGATTTATTCGTTCGAGCCAACGCCGCTCACGTTTGACGTCCTTAGCGCCAACGTCAGGCTGTACGGCTCGCACGTCAAGGTCTTTAATTATGGCATCTCCGACGCCGACAAGCAGGCGACCTTCACTTTCTTTCCACGCTTCTCTTTTCTGACCGGAGCTTACGCCGATCCGAAGACCGAAAAGGAAGTCGTCAAGTCTTACGTCATCAGCCAGCAGCAGGCAGAGCACACAGACCTCGCGCAACTCGAGGAAGAGGCCAATGAAATCCTCGAAGATCGTTTCGCCACGGAAACATTTACTGCAAACTTGCGAACGCTCTCCGGCGTTATCGCCGACGAAGGCATCGAACAGATAGACCTCTTGAAGATCAACGTCGAGAAGAGCGAGCTCGACGTGCTGCGCGGTATTGCAGATCGCGACTGGCAAAAAATCAAACAGATTTCGATGGAGGTGGACGTTCAGGAGAATCTGGAAGCCATCCTCGCTCTGCTCGGACAGAAGGGCTTCGACTACGTCGTCGAGCAGGATATCTGGCTAACCAAGACGCCGCTTTGTTACGTCTATGCTGTCCGGCGCGGCGCCGCGGAGTTGATTCGCGAGCAGGAGCGCGGGGCTCATCTGGTCGCGCTCCCCGTGCTGCCTCCGCCGTTTCTCACGACCGGCGAGCTGAAGCGTTACGCGATGGCGCGGCTGCCGCAGTACATGGTGCCGGCCGTCTTCGTCTTCCTTGATAAACTGCCGCTCACGCTAAACGGAAAAGTTGACCGCGGCGCGTTGCCGGAGCCAGAACGCGGCGCGTCCGAGCAGTCGGTGGTTTACGTTCCACCGCGCACGACCATCGAAGATTTGTTGGCCGGAACCTGGGCCGAGGTGCTTGACGTCGAGCGCGTCGGGGTGCATGACAACTTCTTCGAGCTGGGCGGCCACTCGCTGGTCGTCACGCGGATGATCTCCCGCGTGCGTCAGGTCTTTCAGATCGAGTTGTCAATTCGCAAGGTGTTCGAAGAGCCGACGGTCGCCGAGCTTGCGAGCACCATCGAGGCGGCGATGGCAGCGACACACGGAAGCGCGCCGCTCACGCCCATCGTGCCGGTCCCGCGCGACGCAAAGCTCCCCATCTCGTTCGCTCAGGAACTCGCATTCATCACCGGCGAGCGCGAAGGAAAACCTTCTTACTATGGCAGAGTGTTGAGCTTCAAAGGCAAGCTCAACATTCCCATACTCGAACGGGCTTTGACCGAGGTCGTGCGCAGGCACGAAGCGGTGCGAACGGTCTTCACCAAAATTGACGGAGAGTTCACGCAGGTTGTTTCACCCGCGCGGCCTGTCAAAGTGCCGGTCGTGGACATCAGCGAGTGGCCCGAAGCTGAGCGAGAAGAGAAAGCCATGGAGCTTTGTCATGTGCTCATGCACGCCGACTTCGATCTCGAACGCGGACCGCTTTTCCGCACCGTGCTCTTGAAGCTCGCGGGTGATCACTATTACTTCTCATACACCATCCTGCATCTCATCTGCGACCTCCAGTCGTTGAGATTACTCAACCGCGAAGTCTCCACGTTCTACGACGCCTTCGTACATGGCCGCCGCGCGCCGCTCGCGGAGCCTGCGTTACAGTACGCCGACTTCGCACAATGGGAACGGCAGTGGCTTCAGGGCGAAGTGTATGAAACCCACCTCAACTACTGGCGTGAGTCGTTGGCGGGCAGTCCCGAGGTCCTGCTAATTCCCGCCGATCACCCGCGCCCACCCGTGCAGACGTTCCGGAGTGGCGAAGAGGTGGCGCTGATGCCGCTTTGGGTGCAAACGGCATTCAAGGAGATGAGCCGACGTGAAAACGTCACCCTGTACATGTCCTTATTGACCGCCTACGAGGTGATGCTTCGCCGTTATACGAGTCAGACAGACATGCTCATCGGCACAGCGACGGCGGGACGCAATCGCGTCGAAATAGAAAGTCTCATCGGGCACTTCGTCAACCTGCTCGTCAGACGTACTGACTTGTCGGGCGATCCGACCTTTCGAGAGTTATTGCATCGCGTGCGCGAAGAAATCACCAGAAGCTACACCTATCACAACATGCCTTTCTGGAAGTTGGTTGAGGAACTGAAGCCCGAAATCGATCCGAGCTACACGCCATTTTTCCAGACCGTCTTCGTGCTGCATCACCTTGATGATTCGAGTTTGGCATTCCCCGATCTCGAGCTGAAGTTCTGGGCGCTCGACATCGGCACTCTCCCGTTCGAGCTGATTCTAAGCGTGGACGATTCACCGATGGGATTGGCTGTCAGCATCGACTATAACGCCGACCTGTTCGAGCGCGAGACGATCAAGCGCATGATGCGGCACTTTCAAACTCTGCTGGAATCCGTCGCCGGAAATTACGACCGGCGCATCTCAGAATTGGACTTGCTGACCGGCGAAGAGCGCCGACAGTTGACGGTTGATTGGAATGACACGCGCGTCGCATTCAATGAAGAGCAGGGCATCCACCAACTGATCGAAGAGCAGGCCGCCCGACAGCCGGACGCGCCGGCTTTGACCGTCGGCGAGCAGACCCTGACTTACGCTGAACTGAACAGTCGCGCCAATCAACTTGCGCGTTACCTGCAAACGCTCGGCTTAGAAATAGAGGAGCCGGTCGGCGTTTGCCTGAATCGCTCGCCGGAGTTGGTGGTGGCCTTGCTGGCGATTCTCAAAGCCGGGGGCGCATACGTGCTGCTCGATCAGGCGTCAACACCTTTGCGGCGCGAGCTGCTGTTGCAAGCCGCGCGAGTCAGGTTGTTGGTCACCGAACACCGCCTGCGCAACGAGTTCGACGCTCAAGGGATAAGGGCCATTTGTCTCGACCGGGAGGCGCCAGAAATCGCAGAACAAAGTGAAGCCGACCTGCGCAGCGCGTCGGACAGCGAATGCCTGGCCTGCCTCACCTATCACGAAGGTTCGGGCGAGAAACCTTTGGGAGCCGGGACGACGCATCGAGCCTTGCTGAATCTAGCCCTCTGGCACATTAATGCCTATCAGGTTACGCCGGGAGACCGCGCGTGCGTCTGGGGTAGTCCCGGGATCGACTCGTCCGCGTGGGCGCTGTGGGCATATCTCTCTGCTGGGGCGCGCGTCTACCTGCCAAACGTACACGCCTCACTCGCGGCGCCGGCATTGCGTGACTGGTTGTTGGCTCAGGACGTGACGCTTGCGCATCTGCCAGCGACGGTAGGCGAAGGCTTGCTGGCGAGGGAAGTGGCATGGCCCGCGTCGCCGCCGTTGCGGCTGCTCTTTACGAACGGCGAACGTTTAAGCCGCTATCCTTCAGCTTCACTGCCTTTTGAAACGATCAATTGCTATAGCGTGACGGAATGCGGCGGGGTCGTCGTTTGCGGAAAGGTTCAGCCCGAGGCTGACGCCGAGCATGCGCCGGCGATAGGACGTCCAATTGCCAACATGCGGACTTACGTTCTCGACGAGTATCTGAATCCCGTTCCCTTGGGGGTGCCGGGGCGCGTCTATATTGGAGGGTGCGGGCTGGCGCGGGGCTATCTCCACCAGCCTGCCGAAAGTGCTGCGAGATTCGTCCCCGACCCGTTCGACACCGAACCGGGCGCGCGACTCTATCGCACGGACGACCTCGCCCGCTTGCTCCCGGACGGCAGCCTTCGCCTGCTTGGCACTATCGCGCACCGCCTCTTCGTGAAAGGCGTCCAGGTGCAACTCGAAGAGGTCGAGTTCGCGCTTGGCCATCATCCTGACGTCGAACGCGCGACGGTTCTGGCAAGCAACGACGAGAACGGCGAGCCGCGGCTGGTTGCTTACGTCGTCCCGCGCCACGATGAAGCGGTTAGCGTCGCAGAGCTTGACCGCTTCGCACGGGCGAGCCTTCCGCGCTACGCCACGCCCACGGATTACCACATCCTCGACGCACTGCCACTCGCATGTGACGACAAGGTTGATCGGCAGAAGCTCGCGCAACTTCATCCGGCGCGGCAAGCATCTTGAGTAGATATTTAGTCGCTTGATTTCGGGTCAGGTTTTAACGAGCGAACACGGTGCAGTTTGGAGGTGGCGGGCGTCCCGCCCGTGAAGAACCACGCGCAAGATGTGCGTGCCAACTGGAACTTCACCAATTCGCTTCAGACTGTTGTGCTGCGCTCTTATGTTGCTAGCCTTGATAAATTCTCTGCATTGACTCCAGCCTTACGATCTAAGGCAATAGAACATATGAATAACCTTTATTTTTCTGGCTTAGTCCGTCAACGCAATTTCTGGAACAGTATCCTTCAGACTGTTCTCTTCACAGTGTAGGCGCGAGAAGGTAAACTCAAGCCGACACCTCTATAAAATGTGATCTCCGCGACAACCGGATCGTGGAAGAAAGGTTTCGGACAATGGAACAAATAATCCAGGACCTTCGCCATAGCTTTCGCAGTCTGCGCAAAAATCCCGCCTTTACGGCGGCAGCACTCATCGTGCTCGCGCTCGGCATCGGAGCAAACAGCGTCATCTTCACCATTGTCAACGCCGTATTGCTGCGCCCTCTGCCGTTTAATGATCCGGAACGCATTGTCTACATCTGGGGCAACAGCCTCAAGGAAGGGAACGACCACAACTCGGTTTCCATCCCCGACTATGAAGACTGGAAAGGTCAGAGTCAGAGCTTCGAGGCGATCAGCGGCTACGCCTATCGCGCCTATAACCTGTCAGGTCAACAGGAGCCGGAGCCGGTGCAGGGTGCGATGGTGGGATCCGATTTTTTCCGCGTCGTCGGCGTCGAGCCGGAGCTTGGGCGCACTTTCCGACCTGACGATGATCGCCAGAACGTGGTCGTGCTCGGCCATAGCCTGTGGCAGAGGCGTTTCAACTCCGACGCTGCCGTCCTTGGACAGTTAATCACATTGAGCAACTCGCCGTACACGGTTGTCGGCGTAATGCCGGCGGGTTTCACGTTCCCCCGCAAAGACGTTGGGGCGTGGACATCTTTGGCGTTCATGTACGCGAACCCGGCTACAAAGAGGCGAGACTTTCGCTTTCTGAAAGTTGTCGGGCGTCTCAAGCCGGGCGTGTCTCTGGCGCAGGGGCGAACAGAGTTGAACGGTGTCGCGGGCCGTCTCGAACAACAATATCCCCAATCCAATACCGGACTTGGCGTTAATGTCGTCGCCCTCAACCAAGAGTTACTAGGAGACATTCGCCCACGCCTGTTGATGGTTTGGGCGGTAGTGGGCTTCGTCCTTCTGATCGCCTGCGCCAATCTCGCCAACCTGTTGATGGCCCGCACGGCCGGACGGGCGCGCGAGATCGCCGTCCGTACGGCGCTCGGCGCGAGCCGCTGGCGCATCATCCAGCAACTGTTGACGGAAAGCCTGCTGCTGTCATTGATCGGCGGACTGCTGGGACTGGGGTTGGCCGTTCTCATGCTCCGACTATTGTCGACAAGCAATCCGGGCAACATCCCGCGCTTCGAGACCATCAGCCTCGACACGCGTTGGGTTCTTTTCACCTTTGTCATCACGTGCGTCACCGGCGTCATCTTCGGCCTGGTTCCAGCGCTCAGGGCGTCGAAGCAAGAACTCAACAACACTCTCAAGGAGGGCGGGAGGGGAACTGCGGGTACTCTTTCGACTCGCCGTTTGCAAAACGTCGTCATCGTTTCAGAGATTGCGCTATCGCTGGTGCTGCTGGTGGGCGCGGGCTTGATGCTGCGCAGCTTCTTCAAACTCACTGCCGTCAACCTTGGGTTTGAACCGCAGAAAGTCTTGTCGATGTACATCGCCTACTCTAAAGACAAATATCCGGAACGCGCGCAGCAAGATGCGTTTCTCAAGCGACTCCTGTCTGGTCTGGAGGAGTTGCCAGGTGTCGAGTCGGCGAGTCTCGGCATGAGCCTGCCGCCGGAAGGTCTCTACCGCCGCGACGAATTCGCTATCCCCGGACGCAATGATCTCGATCCGCGGCACAGACCGGCGGCGGACTTTCTCCCTATCAGCTCACACTACTTCAGCACGCTGAAAATACCGTTGTTGCGGGGCCGCGAGTTTGCCGAAGCCGACAGAATGGACGCGGCGAAAGTCGTCATCATCAACAAAACGCTGAGCGACCGTTTCTTCCGCAACGAAGACCCTATCGGCAAGTACCTCAACCTCGGAGAGGATGGCTCGAACGATTCTCTTTACCAGATCGTCGGGGTCGTCGGCGATGTGAAATACTCCGGCTTGACTGACAAGCCGGTGAACCAGATGTATTTCCCCTATCTCCAACAGGCGCTCGGAGGCGTCCTCATCTTTTTGCGCACGTCGACCGATCCGCAGGCCATGAAAGCGGCAGTCCGTAAGAAGGTCTTCTCTGTGGACTTCGAGCAGCCTGTGCGTGATTTCCAAACGATGGACGAGACGCTCTCCGACACGCTCGCGCAGCAGCGTTTCAACGTGCTGCTCCTCAGTATCTTCGCCTCGTTGGCGTTGGTCCTCACCGCCGTTGGCATTTACGGCGTAATCGCTTACTCAGTTAACCAGCGCAAGCAAGAGATCGGTGTGCGCATGGCGCTGGGTGCGAAACAGAAAGACGTTTTGACGTTAGTCGTCAAACTCGGACTGAAATTAGTCGGGCTCGGCGTAGTCATCGGGCTGTTTGCTTCGTTCGCGTTGACGCGCATCGTGGCCAGCCTGCTCTACGGCGTGACCCCGACAGATCCGATAACGTTCGCTGTGACTGCGGCATTGCTCTGTGGTGTGGGGCTACTGGCGAGCGTCATCCCCGCGACCAGAGCGATGCGAGTCAATCCGATTGTCGTATTGCGGCAGGAGTAAAGCCGCGGAAGGAGAAGAGAATTTGAACTACATCACGAACAGCGCACTAATTGTCGTGTTGGCGCTTCTGGGGGCGGCAACATCATTATCTGGAGGCGGTCAGCCGAAAGGGGAAAACATGAGCGGAAAACTTTCCGAACGCGAAGACTTTCATCAAAATTATCAACTTTCACAGGGCGCAAGCGTCGAAGTGTCCAACTTCCCTTTCGGGGGAATTGTTATCGAGCCGACCGACGCAGCGACGGCGGAAGTCCGCATCGTCCGCACCGCGCGGACGCGGGACGAACTCGCCTGTAATCATTTCGTCGTCGAGCAGACAGCGGCCGGCCTGCGTCTGCGTGGCGATGACAATGGGAACTGCCATTTGCAAAACACTTCGATTGAGCAGAGCGTGTTGCTGAAAATTCCGCGTTACGCCAACATCTCGGCCAGTTCTATCAGCGGACCGCTCAGGGTCGGTGAAGCCGAAGGGCGCGGACCGAATTTTGTAAAAGGCGCTAATGGCGGGAAGGTCGCGCAGCCTGCGGATCGGCCCTTCGTGACTGGCAAAGGCTTTGACGGGGTCGTGCGCGTGCACAGCATCAGCGGGCCGGTCAGAATTGTGCAGGGCAGCGGTGAGACGAACATTTCGGGCGTGAGCGGCCCGGTGAGCATCACCTTCAGGCGATTCAGCGAAAGGAGCGTTAGTGTAGACGGGATTAACAGCTCGGTCGAACTTCGTTTCCTCAAAGACCTCAACGCTGATCTTAAGCTGAACGACATCCGCGGCGAGATACGCAGCCGGGGAGCCGGCGTGCGCCTTGACCCCACCGGCAAGAACAGTTTCCGTGCGCAACTCGGGGCGGGCGGCTCACCCATCTCGATTTCCAGCATCAACGGCGACGTCGTGCTTAGCCGCGAGTAAGTCCGGCGAGCAGGTGTCGACTGTGCCGGCCATCAGCTCGCGGGAGCCGTCGCCGCGATATTGCTTTTAAGGCCGAGCTCTCTTCTTCGCTTTATGTCTTTTCCTCCTGAGACATGAAGCGAACGCGTCAGAACCAGTTTTTCATCTTTCACAACCGAGTTGCTATTTGCGGGCGCCTCTTTTTGGCGAGTCGCCTGCTCTCTTGTATCTGCGTCCGGAAGATTTTGGCGCGGCCTGCGTTCAGCAGGCGACAAGGGTGAGGCGGTGACTAAGGTATGTCCATGAGCAGTAGGACAAACGATTATTTCGCAGCTTCGCAGGTGAAGGCCACGGCTTTGAATCTGGTCGAACTGCTGCGCGCGCGAGCTGCGCGCCAGCCTGCCCGACTGGCCTACACCTTCCTCGTGGACGGCGAGGCGGAGGAAGCGACGCTCACCTATCAGGAATTGGACAGGCAGGCTCGCACCATCGCCGCTTATCTTCAGATACTGGACGCCCGCGGCGAACGCATCCTGCTGCTCTATCCGCCGGGTCTGGACTACATCGCCGCGTTTTTCGGCTGTCTCTACGCCGGGGCGATCGCGGTGCCGTCCTACCCTCCGCGGCTCAACCAGTCGCTTCAGCGTATCCAGGCCATTGTGACTGACGCCGTGCCGATGATGGCGCTCACCACTGCTTCGATCCTCGCCAAAGTCGATGTGATGTGCGCGCAGGCTCCCGAATTCAAAGCTTTGCGGTGGCTGGCAACCGACCGGCTCGCCAGCGACCAGGCCGAGTCGTGGCGCGGACCGGGCCTGATTGACGGCAGCACGCTCGCCTTTCTTCAGTACACTTCAGGCTCGACCGCGAGGCCGAAAGGCGTGATGGTCACTCATCAGAATCTGATGTGCAACGGGGCGTTAATCCAGACGGCGTTCTGCCAGGATGAGCATTCCATAATCGTCGGTTGGCTGCCGCTCTATCATGATATGGGCTTGATAGGAAACGTTCTGCAACCGTTATTGACCGGAGCGCGCTGCATCCTGATGTCGCCGATGGCGTTTCTGCAAAGCCCCTTCCGCTGGCTCGATGCGATTTCACGCTACCGCGCGACCACGAGCGGCGGGCCAAACTTCGCTTACGATCTGTGCGTTAGAAAGATCAGTGCCGAGCGGCGCGCGACCCTTGACTTGAGTAGCTGGAGCACAGCCTTCAACGGCGCGGAGCCCGTGCGACCAGAGACGCTCGAACGCTTCGCCGCTGTTTTTGAAAGTTGTGGCTTTCGCCGAGAGGCTTTTCAGCCGTGTTACGGGTTGGCCGAAGGCACTCTGCTGGTGTCGGCGTCGAAGAGCGGCGACGCCTTCACAGTCAAGGCTTTCGACTCGGCGTCGCTGAAAAGCGACCACGCCGTCGAAGCTCCACTGGGCGTCGAGGGCGCGGCGCCCCTGGTCGGTTGCGGCGCGGCATTGGCAGGTGAAGAAGTCGCGATTATCGAACCCGAATCGTTGACGCGCCGTGGCCCGGGACGCGTCGGCGAAATCTGGGTCTCAGGGCCCAGCGTTACCGCAGGCTACTGGGGCCGTCCCGAAGAGACCGCGGAGGTCTTTCAAGCTTACATCTCGAACACGGATGAAGGGCCTTTTATGCGCACCGGCGATCTCGGCGTCTTCCACGACGGGGAACTCTTTGTCACGGGCCGGCTCAAAGACCTCATCATCATCCGCGGACTGAATCATTACCCGCAGGACATCGAGCAGACGGTCGAGTCCACCAGCAAGGCGTTGAGGCCCGGTTGTGGAGCCGCGTTTTCCGTCGAAGTGGCGGGAGCCGAACGTCTGGTCGTGGTGCAGGAGGCCGACGGACGTCAACTGACAAACCCGGAGACGGTGCTTGAAGAGATCAGCAGGGCCGTGACCCTGCAGCACGAAGTGCAGCCTTTCGCGATCGTGCTCGTCAAACCGGGAACCGTCCCGAAAACTTCGAGCGGTAAGATTCAGAGACATGCCTGCCGAGCGAATTTTCTCGCCGGAAGTTTGCGGGTGCTTGCCGAACGGCATGACACGGACGGAGAACAGAGCGAGGTTCAACTCTTAGCTCCGACCGAACTCGGCAAGGGCGAGCCGGATGTTGAGGCGTGGCTGGTCGCGCAGCTGGCGGCCAAACTTCGCGTCGAGCCTTCCGAGATAGATGTTAATCACACGATGGTGCGATACGGGCTGGATTCGCTGGCCGCCATCGAGTTGATGCACAACATCGAATCCGGCCTCGGCGTGTCCCTGCCGTTGATGAACTTCCTGGCCGAGTTCAGCATTGCGGAACTCGCTGCCCGACTGAATTTGCAACTAAGCGAGAACGCCTTTGCGCCAGCCTCGACGCCGGGCGCGGCAGCAGAAGAAACACTCGCCGAACATCCGCTTTCTTTTGGCCAACAGTCCATCTGGTTCTTGCACCAACTCGCGCCTGAAAGTCCCGCTTACAACATCGCAGCACCGTTGCGCGTCACCGGGCCTCTCGATACGGAAGCGCTGCGACGAGCATTTCAGGCGCTTGTTGACCGGCATGCCTGCCTACGCACGACGTTCGGCGCCAGGGGCGGCGAGCCTGTCCAGCAAGTGCATGCCCACCTCAACCTGTCCGTGCGGGAAGAGAGCGTGGCCGGTTGGAGTGAAGCAGCCGTCGACGGCTACCTTGTCGAAGAAGCGCACCGCCCGTTTGATCTGGAAGCAGGGCCCCTGGTTTGCGTAACCCTGCTCGCGCGCTCTGTCGATCAGTACTTCCTGCTGCTGGTGGTCCACCATATCGTCGCCGATTTCTGGTCGCTGGCGGTGTTGATGCACGAACTTGGTGAGTTCTACCAGGCGGAGAGGAATGGCGTTGCGGCAGACCTTACTCCTCTGAAGGTGACCTATCTCAATTACGTCCGCTGGGAAGCCGAGATGCTCAGAAGCGGGAAGATTGAACATCAGCGCCGGTATTGGGAAAAGCGTTTGGCGGGAGAACTTCCGGTGTTGAATCTGCCGTTAGACAAACCGCGTCCGGCCACGCAGACCTTTGACGGTGCGTCCGAACTCGTCATCCTCGATGAGTCCCTTCTGAGACAACTGGAACTCTTGAGTCGAAAGTGCGACGCAACGCTCTACATGACGCTGTTGGCAGCCTTCGAGGTGCTGATTCATCGCTACACGGGGCAAGAGGATTTTCTCGTCGGTTCGCCCACGTCGGGCCGCAGCCGCGCTGAGTGGTCGCGCCTCGTCGGCTACTTCGTCAATCCCGTGGCGCTCCGGGCCAACCTGGCCGAGAACCCGACCTTCGCGCACCATCTCGCGGAGGTGCGCCGCACTGTGCTCTCGGCCTTCGAGCACCAGGATTACCCTTTCGCCGCATTGATCGAAGATCTGCAGCTGGAACGCGACGTGAGCCGCCCGCAATTGTTTGAAGTCATGTTCGTGTCGCAGAAAACACACCTGCTCTTTCAGGAAGGTTTGGCGGCGCTGGCGCTGCCGGGTGAAACCGGCGCGCGCATGCGGCTTGAAGATCTGGAGTTGGAGTCGGTCGCGCTCGGAAAGCAGGTGGCGCAGTTTGACTTGACCCTGACAGTCGCGGACTTAAACAAAGAGCTGGTCGCTTCCATGCAATACAAGACGGAAATGTTCCGCCCTGACACCATCAAGCGCATGCTCACGCACTTTCGCACGCTTCTCGAAGAGATTATCGCGAATCCTGATGAGCGCGTCGCGTGTCTCTCGATGTTGACGCCGGTAGAGCGGAGCCAACAACTCTCTGAGTGGAACCGGTCGACCGCTGATGGCCTGCCGGAGATCTGCGTGCAACAGCTTTTCGAGGAGCAGGCGGAAAAGAGTCCCGACGCTGCGGCGGTGGTCTGCAAACAGGAGCGGCTCACATACGGAGAGTTGAACAGGAAAGCGAACTTGCTGGCGCACCGGCTGTGTGCGCTCGGCATTGGGCCCGAGGTGCCGGTGGCGGTATGCCTTGAGCGTTCGCCTGAAATGATCGTCAGCTTGCTCGCCGTGCTCAAGGCGGGCGGCTTTTACGTCCCACTCGACCCGGTTTACCCGAAGGAGAGGCTGGCCTACATGCTGGCCGACTCGGGCGCACCAGTCCTGCTCACGCACAAGCAGTTGGTCGAAGGCTTACCGGAGCATTCTGCGCGGGTCTTTGACCTGCGCGCGGACTGGGCCGGCCTCGGGCACGAAAGCGACGCCAACCCGGCGCCCAAGTTAGCGCCGGACAACCTCGCGTACATGATCTACACCTCCGGCTCGACGGGGCAGCCAAAAGGCGTGAGCATTCAACACGGAAGCTTGTCTGCTCTCGTCGCCTGGCACACACAGGCTTACGGTGTCACCTCCGGCGAACGGGCGACGCAGCTTGCCAGCCCTGCTTTTGACGCTTCAGTTTGGGAGTTGTGGCCTTATCTTACTGCCGGGGCCAGCATTCACCTCCCGGACGACGCCACCCGCGCCTCTGCGCCCGACTTGCTGAAGTGGCTCGTCGACGAAGACATCACCATCTGTTTCCTGCCGACGCCACTCGCCGAAGCATTGCTTGAAGAGGAGATGCCCTCTGAAAAAATTGCACTGCGCGCCGTGCTCACCGGAGGCGATAAACTTCATCACGCGCCGCAAAAGCCACTGCCATTCATCCTGGTCAATCACTATGGGCCAACGGAAAACACGGTGGTCGCGACCCGCGCGCCCGTCGCCACTGCTGACGCGGAGGCCGGCGCTGCGCCGCCAATCGGCAGGCCTATTACCGGCACGCGCGGCTACGTTCTCGATGCTCATCTGCAACTCCTTCCCGTTGGTGTCGCGGGCGAGCTTTACCTGAGCGGTCTCGGTCTGGCGCGCGGCTATCACTGCCGCCCGGAACTGACCGCCGGGAAGTTCATTCCCGATCCGTTCGCAGACAAAGCAGGTGCGCGCATGTACAAGACCGGCGACCTCGTGCGCTACCTGCCTGACGGGAGGCTTGAGTTTCTGGGTCGCGTTGATAATCAGGTGAAGATCAGCGGCTTCCGCATTGAACTAGGTGAGATTGAGACGACGCTTCGACAGCACGCTGGCGTGCGCGAAGCCGTGGTGCTGACGAGAGAAGATGCTCCAACGAGAAAGCGTCTCGTCGCCTACGTCGTAGCCGAAGAAGGAGAAGCCTGTGCGGCAGGCGACCTGCGTGCTTACCTCAGAGAGAGGTTGCCGGATTACATGATCCCATCCTCGTTCGTTTCATTGGACGAACTGCCGCTTACGCCAAACGGCAAGGTTGACCGTCGCGCGCTGCCGGAAATTGCCGAAGCTGTGCCGGAATACGGCGCCACGAACGTGCCGCCGCGCACGCCGGTCGAGGAACTGCTGGCCAACATTTGGTGTCACGTCCTCAACATCGGCGAGGCCGGCGTTCACGACAATTTTTTTGAGCTCGGCGGTCACTCGCTGCTGGCGATGCAGGTCAGCTCGCGCGTGCGCGAGCGCTTTCAGGTGGACCTGCCTTTGCGGAGCCTGTTTGAATCGCCCACCGTGGCGGAACTCGCCATCCGGATCGAAGAGGCGATGAAAGCTGGAGAAGAGAAGCAGAAGCCCCCGATTGTGGCGGTGCTGCGTGACCGCGATTTGCCGCCCTCTCCGGCACAGCAACGTCTCTGGTTCCTCGACCGCCTCGACCCGAATAACGCTTTCTATAACATTCCGGCGGCAGTGCGCCTGACGGGCGACCTCCGCTGCGCCGAACTGGAAAGAAGCTTGAACGAAATCGTGCGTCGACACGAATCGCTCCGCACGACGTTTGCGACCCGGCAAGGCAGGCCGGTGCAAGTTGTCGCCCCGGCGCAGCAACTGACTATGCCGCTCATCGACCTCAGCAGCCTGCCGGCGGCTGCGCGCGCGCTCGAAGTCACGCGTTTGCTCGCCGCCGAAGCCGAAACCCCGTTCGATTTGTCCGCGGGCCCGCTGCTGCGAATCCTCGTGCTCCGCCTGGCCGCGGACGAACACGTCCTGTCGTTGACGATGCATCACATCGTCTCGGACGGGTGGTCCATCGGCATCCTCATCAACGAACTGAAGGCTCTCTACCAAGCGTACCTCGCCGGCGCGGAATCGCCGCTCGCCGAGTTGACGATTCAATACGCGGACTTCGCCTGCTGGCAGCAGCAATTGCTCGAAGGCGAGTGTCTGGAAAAGGAGTTACTTTATTGGAAAGCGCAGTTGGGCGCGTCCCCGGCGGTGCTCGAATTGCCTACCGACCGGCCTCGACCAGCAATGCAAACCTATCGCGGCGCGGTCGAAGGTTTCGAGTTGCCGTCCAGCCTCAAGGACGCACTCAAGGCCCTCAGCCTGAGCCAGGACGTGACGCTGTTTATGACGTTGCTGGCGGTCTTTCAGACCTTGCTCCATCGCTACAACGGGCAGACCGAGATCAACGTCGGCACCCCCGTCGCCGGTCGCGAACACGTCGAGACGGAAAACCTCATCGGTCTCTTCGTCAACACGCTCGTCCTGCGCACGGATCTGTCGGGCAACCCACCGTTCAGCGAACTGCTCGGACGTGTACGCGAGACGGCGCTCGGCGCTTACGTCAATCAGAATGTGCCATTCGAGAAACTGGTGGAGCAATTGAGCACGACCCGCGACCTGAGCCACGCACCGCTCTTCCAGGTGATGTTTGCTTTACAGAATGCTCCGGCCTCGGCGCTGGAATTACCGGGCCTCTCACTGGAGCGGGTTGAGGTGCCAACTACCACGGCGAAATTTGAACTGCTCCTGTCTGTCGAAGAGACAGACGATACGTTGCGCTGTTCACTCGAATACAATACGGATTTATTTGATCGTTCCACCATCAAACGTCTCACGGAACACTTCCGGAACCTGCTGGACGCCGTCGTCGCCGGCCCCGAGCAGCGCATCACCGCCTTGCCTTTGATGAGCGAGGCCGAGCGGCAGAAAGTGCTGGTGGCCTCGAACGATACCGCGCGATGCTACCCGCCGCCGCTGCTGGTTCACGAGTTGGTTGAGCAACAGGCCGCGCAGGCGCCCGACGCGACGGCGGTTCGCTTCGGGCCGCAGCGGTTGACTTACCGTGAGTTGAACGGGCACGCAAACCAATTGGCTCGACATCTGCGCAGTCTGGGCGTGGGACCGGAAGTGCTCGTCGGTGTGTGCATGGAACGGTCGCCGGAGATGGTCGTCGCGTTGATCGCCGTTCTCAAGGCAGGCGGCGCTTACGTGCCGCTTGATCCGGCTTATCCGCAGGAACGCCTTTCGCTCATTCTCGGCGATGCGCGCCCGCAGGTGTTGCTCACGCAGTGTCGCTTGCGGGCAACGCTTCCGTTCTGCGACGCGCATCTCGTCGAGGTCGATACCGAATGGGAGGCCGTCTCGTCGCGGAATGAGGCCAACCCGACGAGCAGCGTGACTGCTGAAAATCTCGCCTACGTCATTTACACTTCCGGCTCGACGGGCAGACCGAAGGGAGTGATGATCCCGCACGCCGCGGTCGTTAACTTCCTCAACTCCATGCGGCATCAGCCGGGGCTCACTTCAGAGGATCGTTTGCTGGCCGTCACGACCATCTCCTTCGACATCGCGGCGCTGGAGCTGTTCCTGCCGCTGGTAGTCGGCGCGAACGTGATACTCGCGAGCCGCGAGGTTGCCACTGACGGCAGTCGGCTACGTGAGCATCTGGAGAGCTATGACATTACTGCGATGCAAGCGACGCCGGCCACTTGGCGTCTGCTGCTGGACGCAGGGTGGACGGGTCAGCCGCGGATGAAAATACTTTGCGGCGGTGAGGCGCTGGCGTGGGACCTGGCGCAGAAACTCATCAGCCGGGGCGCATCGGCGTGGAACATGTACGGGCCCACGGAAACAACCATCTGGTCGGCGGCTCGCGAAATGTTGGAAGGGCACGAGCGTGTCCTGATCAGTGGCCCTCTGGCCAACACGCAGCTTTATGTGCTCGACCGCCATGACCAATTGCTGCCCTACGGGGCGATCGGTGAGTTACATATCGGCGGTCAAGGGTTGGCGCGGGGCTATCACAACCTGCCCGTCCTCACGGCGGAGAAATTCATCCCCGATCCTTTCAGCGCCAGGCCCGGGGCACGACTCTATAAAACCGGCGATCTGGTGCGCTGGCTGGCTGACGTCGGAATCGAGTATCTCGGTAGACTCGACCATCAGGTGAAGTTGAGAGGTTTCCGCATTGAATTAGGTGAGATCGAGGCTGCGCTGCGCCAGCATCAGGATATGGAGCAGGTCGTCGTCGTGGCGCGAGAAGGCGAGGATGGCGAAAAGCGCCTGGTCGCTTATGGCGTCAGCCGCAATGGGCCGCCGCCTCCGGGCGAACTCCGAAGCTATCTCAAAGACAAGTTGCCGGAGTACATGATTCCTTCCGCCTTCGTGATGCTCGACGAGATGCCTTTGACGCCGAACGGGAAAGTTGATCGCCGGAGCTTGCCCGCGCCGGACGGAACGCAGCGCGACGTCGCCGGCACATTCATCGGCCCGCGCACGCCTACGGAAGAAACCCTCGCGACCATTTGGCGCGAAGTACTCGGGCTGAAGACGGTCGGCGTACACGACAACTTCTTCGAACTGGGCGGCCATTCACTGTTGGCTACCCAGGTCATGTCGAAACTGACGGAAATGTTCCACCTTGAGTTACCGCTCCGCACTCTCTTTGAAGCCCCAACTATCGCCGAGCTTGCAGCGGCCATCGACATGGCCGAGAGCAGCCCGACCGAGCCGCCGGCGCCAGCCATCAAGGCTTTCTCACGCGAGATGTATCGCGTGCGTGTGTCTCCCGAGGCGGGCGTGGGTCTTGATGAATTCCTGAAGAAAAAGAGACCTTAGAGAGGCCTCTCCATCACTTCAAATCAGTTGGCCGGACGGGTGCTGGCGCGAAGCGCCCGATGCCCGGCCCAGCATTGCGGCCCGCGCTCACCGGATGTTTCTCACATCCGGCGTGTTCCTCAATCTGGCCGGAAGGCTCGTGTCTTTGCCACTCATACCGTTCCCGTGCAGAACAGCAAGCTGAAAAAACAAGACTGAATTCCTGCTCCAAGCGAGATTGGGCTGTGGCCAACAAGGAGGTCGAGAATAATGAACACCGCGGCATTCAACGGCAACAACGAAGGCATCCTGGCGGCGGTCGGGAACACACCGCTCATTGAGTTGAAGCGCATATTTAAGGACAACCATTTTCGCCTGTTCGCCAAACTGGAAGGTCTCAACCCCGGCGGCAGCATGAAGGATCGGCCGGCGAAAAGTATCATCGAGCGAGGGATGGAGTTGGGGTTGATCAACTCCGACACGGTCGTGATTGAATCGAGTTCCGGCAATATGGGCATCGGTCTGGCCCAAATCTGCGCGGTCTATGGGTTGAGGCTGATCTGCGTCGTCGATCCGAAAACGACCGCACAGAATATCCGCCTGCTTAAAGTGTACGGGGCGGAGATAGACCTCATCGAGGAACCCGACCCGCAGACCGGAGAGTTCCTTCAGGCGCGCATTAACCGCGTCACTAGCCTGCTCGCGTTCCACCGGAACAGCTTCTGGCCGAACCAGTACGCCAACCTCTACAACCCGCGCGCGCATCACCAGACAATGCGCGAAATCGTGAACGCGCTGGACGGGAAACTCGACTATCTCTTCTGCGCGACCAGCACGTGCGGCACGATGCGCGGTTGTTCAGAATACCTGCGAGAAAACGGCCCCGATGCGAAAGTGATCGCGGTGGACGCCGTCGGGAGCGTGATTTTCAATAGCCCGAAAGCCAAGCGCCTGATCCCAGGACACGGGGCGGCCATCATTCCTGATTTGTATCTGCCGGACCTCGCAACGCGTTGTATCCATGTCTCGGACTTGGATTGCATCATCGGCTGCCGTCGTCTGGTGAAGCACGAAGCGATTTTGGCAGGTGGTTCTTCGGGGGCGGTGCTAATGGCAGTTGAGTATGCGAAGCCGGACATCCGCCCCGGTTCGGTCTGCGTCATCATCTTGCCTGATCGCGGCGAGCGCTACCTCGACACGGTTTATTCGGACGCTTGGGTGACCGAGCACTTCGGGGACGTCTCTCATCTGTGGGAAGACCATATGTCGGCCCTCGCTGTTGCCTGAGTCCTCGCTTGCCCGGAGCTACGTCGGCGGCTTTCATCCACCACCGCAATGCACTTCTATTACCCCTCATAAGTTGAGACGAACTAACATGGATAATAACGACATCATGATCCTTAAGAATCACGAGGTGGTCGCGCTGCTTTCCGGGCGCGAAAGCGAAATTGTGCAAGCCGTTGAGGCGGCCTACCGGACACATGCCGGGCATCAGAGTTCCTTGCCGCATTCGCTGTTCCTGCGCTTCCCCGATCACGCGCGAAACCGCATCATCGCTTTACCGGCTTACCTCGGCGGTGACTTCAGCGTCGCTGGAATGAAATGGATCGCCTCGTTCCCGGACAATCTCCAGCAAGGGTTGGAGCGCGCCTCGGCCATCGTGATTCTCAATTCGCCGCAGACGGGCCGGCCCGAAGCGATTCTCGAAGGTTCAACCATCAGCGCCAAGCGCACGGCAGCGAGCGCGGCCCTGGCTGCGCGCTCGTTGCAGAACGGTCACACGCACCGGCAGGCGGCGCTGGTCGGTTGCGGCTTGATAAATTTCGAGATTGCCAGGTTTCTGCTCAACACCTGTCCGCAGATTGAGAGGTTCACGGTCTATGACATTAGCCCCGAACGGGCCGAGCGATTCGGTGAAAGATGCAGGCGGGTATTCGATCACATCAACCTGGAGGTAACCGCGGATCTCGATACAGCGCTCAGCAGCGCGCGGGTTATTTCCCTCGCCACCACCGCCACCGAACCGCACATCTCAGATATCTCCGCCTGTTTGCCCGGCACTACGATTCTGCACATCTCGTTGCGCGACCTGACTCCGGAAGTGATTCTGAAATGCGACAATGTGGTTGATGATGTAGACCACGTGTGCCGCGCGCAAACGTCCGTCCATCTGGCCGAGCAGTTGACGGGGCATCGGGATTTTATCAGGTGTACCTTGGCGGATATTCTCAACCGCTCAGCCGCGCCGCGCCTGGACGATAACTCCATCGCCGTCTTCAGCCCGTTCGGACTCGGCATCCTCGACATGGCCCTGGCGAAGATGGCCTACGACCTTGGCTTCGAGCAGGGGAAGGGGACCGCCATTAATTCGTTCCTGCCCGATTCATGGAACGGAAATCAGGCCGCATAGGCTGGCGCCGTCTCCTCGGATTTCGATCGTGACGGGACTGCGCCGCCGGCCCACCTGCAAAGGGCGCCACAACTAAGACCGCAAGCGTCTCCTCGTCGGCAGCGATGCCGACAGACTCCGTAAGCGAGCAGAGAAAACAGATCATGTACCAGACAGAATTGCAGCAGCTACCGAACACCGCTAGTGAGACTGATGAGATAGTGCCGGTCAGTTCGACGGGCGAACGGGTCAGTGCCGGGGTTTTGCGTCCCGGCGAATTGCTCCCGCTGGTGTTTGCATGCTCCGACCCACACCTCGGTCTCGCCCCTTGGGCGCAAGACAAGAGGGAATTGATCGACGCCTCCCTGTCGAAGCACGGCGGTCTCCTGTTTCGTGGGTTTGGCGTCAAGACGCCCGCCGATTTCGAGGACTTCATCCAGACCGTCTCCGGCGACTTACTGGAATACCGCGAGCGTTCGTCGCCGCGCCGCGCCGTCAGCGGCAGGGTTTACACTTCGACCGAGCACCCGGCGGATCAGAACATCTTTTTGCACAACGAAAACTCTTACCAGCAGACTTTCAGCAAGAAGATCTTTTTCTTCTGTGAGACACCTGCCGAGAAAGGCGGCGAAACACCCATCGCCGATTGTCGCAAGGTCTTCGCCCAAATCAACCCTGACGTGCGCGAACGTTTCACTGAAAAAGGATGGATGTACGTTCGCAACTACGGCGATGGCTTCGGTCTCCCCTGGCAGACCGTATTCCAGACCGAAGATAAAAGGGACGTGGAAGAGCATTGCCGAAAAAATAAGATTCAGTTCGAGTGGAAGGAAGGCAATCGTCTGCGTACGCGTGCCACGCTGCCGGCCGCGCTCAAACACCCACAGACCGGCGAAATGACGTGGTTCAATCATGCGACGTTCTTCCACTTGACGACGCTTGAGGAGTGGGCGCAGGAAGCGCTCTTGGAGGAGTTTGAACGACCCGACGACATGCCAACAAATACATTTTACGGGAACGGGTCGCCGATTGAGCAGGAAGTGCTTGACGAGTTGCGCGAGATTTACCGTCGTCAGACCGTCGTCTTCCCTTGGGAGCGAGGTGATGTCCTGATGCTCGACAACCTTTTGGTCGCGCACGGCCGCACGCCTTACAAGGGCGCGCGAAGGATTCTGGTTGCCATGTCGGAGCCGGCCACGCGAGAGCAGCTATAGACGGTCAATCTCTCCAGATGTGCGGCGGCAATACGCGTTGTCTTCATGTGTCGAATCCAAAGTTCACAATGGAAAACCTGACAAACGAAACATCTGCGAAAGAGCGGGGCGCTGCGATTGAGGAACAAGCCGGTCGCGCCGAGTCGCCGGCGCACTTAGTCGCGCTGCCCGGCCTTCAGTGGGCTTTGTGGCGCTGCATCTGCCTGCGCGGAGCGGGGTTCCCCGCCGCTCAGGTGCTCAAGCTATCAACGCCTTTATGCGCCGCCGTCGCCGACCAGGTCTTCGAGGCCGAAGCTGTGGCGGAACGTGCAACGGAGGCGGCGGTGGCGGAGGTTAACAGGAGGCTGGATGCGCTGCGGTTGAGCGGAGAATGGGAAAGCCCTGAGATGCGCGCACCGCTCGTCAAGGCGCTTCGCACGCTCAGGGACGGCAAGTTGCCGAAGTCGTTTGCGGACGATGCTGCACTGAGCGCCCTCTTCGACTCGGTGCGGCAGACGCGCGCCGGGATCGGCCCTATCCTGTCGAAATTTCGCGAAGAGTATCAGGCGGGAGTCAGGCAGATTTCGTCTGCCGTCGGACAATCGCTCCGTTCGGACAGATTCCGCGAGGCGATAATCTGGCAAAACCGTCGCGCGTATCACAACGCGTTAGGGGACCGGTTACGCGAGCCTGCGGAGAATGGATCGCGCCGCTCAAAGCAAAGGCAGAGCGAGGAGATGGTGGCCACTTACTGGCAGCGCTATTGCGTCAAGAACGACACCATTGGCTTCTTCGGTCCCGTCGGCTGGGCGAGTTGGGACCTGGAACTCGAACACCTCTCCGTCCGTCCCGGCCCGGAGATGCTAGCGCAGCGCAACGTGTACTTCGAAGGCTGGGGCATAGACGCGCTCGCCGCGAAACTCGCCGACAACGTCGAGCTTCGTCAGTGGATGATGCCGCGCCTCATGCCCTACATCCGTATCGAGGGAAGTATTCTGCAACTACCGTCTACGGTCCGGTCCCTGATGCTTTCCACGCGGCAGGCCAACGTCCTGCGCGCCTGCACGGGCAAACTGACGGCGCGAGAGTTGGCTGTGCGAATCGTGAGCGAGGGCGAAAGCGGCATCAGAAGCGAAGACGACTTCTATCAGATTCTGGACGGGCTGCTTAAAAAAGGATTGATAACCTGGACGTTCGAAGTCATCCTTGCTCCCGGCCCGGAGAAGACTCTGCGACGTTTGCTCGAACGCATCGAGCCTGATTCGTTGCGCGAGGCGGCGTTACAAAAGCTGTCGGAAATGGAGGAGGCCCGCCGGACGGTCGCCCGTGCCGCAGGCGATCCCGAACGACTTGACCAAGCTCTGGGCGAGTTGGAAGAAACCTTCACCCGCCTGACCGGCGAGTCGCCGAATCGCGCCGAGGGACAAACCTATGCCGCGCGCACGCTTGTCTACGAGGATTGCCGCCGCGACGTGGTACTCGAACTCGGGTCGAATATGCTTGCAGAGCTTGCGGCGCCGCTCTCGCTCATGCTGACCAGCGCGCGTTGGATTTCGACGCGGCTGGCCGAACTTTACCGCCGAGTTTTTCACGAGCATTATGTCGAACTGAGTCGTCGCGCGAATTCCCCGGTGGTTCATGCGTTGGACTTCTGGCTATCCGTGCAGCCACTAATCTTCGGGCCGGAAGCCGCCCGCCCCGCCTATACCTTGCTGCCCTCTTTTCAAGAGCGGTGGGCGCGAGTGTTGGAATTGCCCGAGGGCAAGCGTAGGCAGGAGTACAGCAGTCAACAACTCCGACGCCGCGTAGAGGAAGAGTTCGCTGCTTCGCAACCCGGCTGGCGACAGGCCCGCTATCACAGTCCCGACGTGATGATCGCCGCTACGGACGTGGAAGCCATCCGGCGCGGCGACTACCTCTTCGTTCTCGGCGAGATGCACTTGGCGTGCAACACTCTGAGTTCCGCGCTCTTCGTCGAACAACACCCCGCAAAGGAAGAATTACTCGGGTACGTGGCGCATGATTTCCCCGAACCCGGTATCTCGCTGGTGACGCCTAAACAATGGCCGCTCCAAACTCTCCGCACGCTCAGACAGCTTATCCCGCGGAACGATTACCGCGTGGAGTTCACATTCGACTCCATCGCTCCGCCGGGCAGCGAGTTGCTGCCGGTCAGCGAACTGGTTGTCGAAGAGTCCGCCGAGGGCTTGATGGGGCGCACGCGCGACGGCAGCAAGAGCTTTGACATCCTGGACTCGTTCGGCGAGGCGCTGTCGCACCTTGTCGTCAACAGTCTAAAGATTCTGCCCGCCGCGCCGCACACTCCGCGCATCACCGTTGACCGGATGGTGATCAGCCGCGAGTCCTGGACTTTCAAGGCTGCCGAGTTGTGGTTCGCCTTTGAGAAGGACGAGGCGGAGAGATTCCTGGCCGTGCGCCGCTGGACACACTCGCACGGCATGCCCCGTTTTGCTTTTGTCAAAGCTCCGGTGGAGACGAAGCCAATGTACGTGGATTTCGCCAGCACGATTTACGTAGACGTGCTCGCGAAATTGATTCGCCGCACGGCGGAGCACCAAGCTGGCGAGGAGACAATAACGTTCCGCGAAATGCTGCCCGGCTCGGACGAGACGTGGCTCCCCGACGCGAACGGGCAGACGTACACGAGCGAATTTCGCTTTGTCGCCGTGGACTTAACCGCGGGCGCCGGCGCAAGTTGATCACAGAGAATAGCCTCAGGGAATAATGAATAACCGAGCAACAGAACAGTGTATGGTCGTTGAACCCGAAGCCCCGCCCGGAGTGACGACGAAGTTGCCGGAACATCTGATTAATCTGCCGGGCAGTGACTGGGCCTTGTGGCGCTCGGTGTGTCTACGCGGTGCAGGCTTCCCGGCCTCGCAGGTGCTCAAATTATCAGCGCCGCGATGCGCAGCCGCGGCGGATCAACTTCTTGAATTGGAAGCGGAGGCGGAGCCTGCACGCCAGAACGCCTTGCGGGTCATTGGCCTGACACTTGATGATTTACGCGTGCGAGGGGAGTGGGGTAAGAGCAAGACGCGCGCCGCGCTCTTCCAGGCGATACGGCTGCTGAAATCTCGCAAGCTGCCGCAGCCGTTCGGAGAGGATGCCTCCATCGGACCGGCCATCGAAGCATACCGAGAAGCGAGCGACAAGGCGGACGCCGCGAGGCCGAGCTTCATTCGGGCGTATGAAGATGCCGCGGCTGAGCTCTCCGAAGAGATTCGTGGGATCGTGAACTGTGAGCGGTTTCGCGAGGCCATCATCTGGCAGAACCGCCCGGTCTTCCATAATCATGTCACACGGGTTGTTGCGCGCGACTTACGGGAAGACGCTCCGCGCAGCCGTAGGCGGCGACGGGACGAAGAACTGATTGCGAATTACCTGCAACGCTATTGTGTAAAGAACGACACCATCGGGTTCTTCGGGCCGGTCGGCTGGGCCAGATTGGTTTCGCAAGGCGAGGCCATCACCGCGCGGCCCGGCTTCGACGTGATTGGAGAGCGTACCGTCTACTTTGAGTCGTGGGGGATCGAGACGCTGGCCGAAAAGATCGCCTCGAACAAGGATGTGTTGCCCTGGGTTGCGCCGCGCCGCGTACCCTATGTCAACGTCGAAGGAAGGGCGCTGTATCTGCCGTTGGCACGACCGACCATGCTCACGGCGAAACAGGCTGCCGTGCTGCAAGCATGCGCCGACGACCAGATGGCGCGGGAGATCGCCGCGACGTTGCGCGGCGATCCGACACTCGGCTTCAAGAGCGACGAAGACGTCTACCAGGTGCTCGAAGGGTTGTGCACGCGGGGGCTGGTCATCTGGGGTTTCACTTTGCCCCTTGTCCCGAATTCTGAGACGTGCCTGCGCCGTTTGCTGGAACGGATCGAGCCGGCGGACCTGCGAGAGCCGGCGCTTGCGTCGCTCTCCACGCTGGAGAGCGCGCGCGACGCCGTAAGCCTCGCCGCCGGCGAGCCGGGGCGACTTGACCGGGCGCTCGGCGAGCTGGAAGAGACCTTCACGCAACTGACCGGCGCGACTGCGACCAGATCGCACGGGCAGACCTACGGCGCGAGGACGTTGGTTTACGAAGATTGTCAGCGCAGCGTGGCGATCGAGATCGGGCCTGAACTGCTTGAATCTCTTGGGCCGCCCTTGTCGCTGTTGCTCGACAGTGCCCGCTGGGTTTCGTTCCAGCTCGCCGAGATGTACCGGAAGATTATGGACCAGGTGTACGCGGAACTTTCGCGCAAGGCGGACAGCCCGCTGGTGGACGCCGCCAGTTTTTGGATGCACGTGCAGCCGCTCCTCTTTGGTGAAACCGAACAACGCCCGCTTGATGCGCTGGAGCCGTTGCTGCAAGAGCGTTGGGCGCGGGTGCTCTCGATTCCGCCTGGGCAGTGGCGCGTTCATTACACCGCGGAGCATCTGCGCCCCCTCGTGCTCGAAGCTTTCGCCGCGCCCCGCCCCGGCTGGATGGCGGCGCGCAATCACAGCCCCGACGTGATGATCGCTGCGTCCAGCGCGGAGGCAATTCGGCAAGGCGACTATCAGCTTTCAATCGGTGAGCTGCATTTAGGTTCGAACACCCTGCGGGCCGTAGTTTTCATCAGCCAGCACCCCGCGCCCGATGAACTGATGCGGGCGCAGGAGGCGGATTTTCCCAAGTCGCGCCCCATTCCGATCAGGCCAAAGAGTTGGCCCCTGACGACCGTGCGCACTGCCGTCGCGTTGAACTCGCCAAAAGACCTGGGCATTGAGTTCGCATACGACTCTATCTGCCCCGACACGATGAAGGCTTTGCCCGTCTCGGAACTGGTCGTCGAGGACACTGGCGGCGGACTGCTGATGCGCACCCGGGACGGGCGCGTCAGCTTCGACGCCGTGGAAGCCATCGGCGAGGCACTGTCGGCCGTGGCCGTCAATGCGATGAAGATTTTGCCTCCGGCCAGACACAACCCGCGGGTGACGATTGACCGCCTCGTGGTTTGTCGTGAATCATGGAGCTTCACAGCCTCCGAGTTGTCGTTCGTCGAGGAAAAGGATGAGGCCGCGCGCTTCCTCGGTGCGCGTCGCTGGGCCAGATCTCACGACATGCCCCGCTTCGTATTCGTTAAGGTGCCGAGCGAGACCAAACCTTTCTACGTGGATTTCGACAGCCCGATTTATGTGGACATCTTCGCGAAGGCGTTGCGCCTGCTGGCCGAGCACCCCGCGGCGGACCAGCCATTCACGCTGACGGAAATGCTCCCCACCCCGGATCAGACCTGGCTGTCGGACGCCGAAGGCCGGCATTACACGAGCGAGCTTCGGATGGTGGCCGTTGACCGGGCCGCCACAACGGACAAAAGGGAATCAGAACCATCTGCACTGGGTAGACAAAGGCCATTCTAAACGATGGATGAACCTGGTCTTTATTGAGTCCTGGCCCAACCGGCTGACGCGTGGTTCTGACTTCCTTTTATCTCGACAGACTACTTTTCAGGCAAAGCTTCCCAAGGCATGACGATGAATAGCCCAGCCACCTCCGAATGCATGGTCGTCGAGCTTGAAGCCCCGTGCGAAGTCACGACGCCGTTGCCGGAACATCTGGTTAGTTTGCCCGGAGGCGACTGGGCTTTGTGGCGCTGGGTGGCACTGCGCGGTGCGGGCTTCCCGGCTTCACAGGTGACTAGCTTGTCATCGCCGCATTGCGCCGAGGCCGCGGATCGGTTCGTAGAGGCGGAGGATGTGGAGGAACAGGCGCGCCAGAACGCGCTGCAGATCATCGACCGGGCGCTGGCGGGCATCCGTCCGAGGAGAGATTGGGAGCGCGGTGAGGTGCGGGAGCCGCTCCTGCGTGCACTGCGGCGAATGAAGTCAGGGAAGCTGCCGCAGGCTCCGACGGAGAACCCTAAGGCAGAGGCCGCTGTCGAAGCGTTTCGAGCGGCGAACGCGCAGGCCGACGTGTCCCTGCGGGATTTCCATCAGGCATACAAGGAGGGAGTCGCAGAAATCTCCAAAGCGATTCAAGACGTGGTGCACGATCCGCAGTTTTGCGAAGCAGTCATCTGGCAAAATCGCCACGCCTTAAACCGTGTCGTCCGTTCGCTCTCGCGGGCGGGCGCGCAACCGGCTTCGCGCAACAGCGCCCAGCGGCGCGACGAAGAGATGATTGCCAGTTACCTGCAACGCTACTGCGTGAAGAACGACACCATCGGGTTCTTCGGGCCGGTCGGCTGGGCCAGACTTGTTTCGCAGGGCGACGCGATCACCACCCGGCCGGGCCCCGACGTGATCGAGGAACGTTCCGTCTACTTCGAGTCATGGGGGCTCGAGACGCTGGCCGAACAGATCACGGCGAACAAAGAGGTGCTGCCGTGGGTTGCGCCGCGCCGCGCGCCCTACGTCCGTGTCGAAGGGACGGCGCTCCACCTGCCGTTGGTACGACCCACAATGCTCCTGGCAAAACAGGCTGCCGTGCTGCAAGCGTGTGACGGCGACCGGATGGCGCAGGACATTGCCGCTACGCTGCGCGGCGATCCGAAGCTCGGCTTCAAGAGCGACGAGGACGTTTACAAAGTCCTCGAAGGACTGGAGGCCCGAGGGCTGGTGACCTGGAATCTCAATCTCCCTCTCGTGACAAACCCGGAGAGACGCCTGCGTCGCTTGCTCCAACGCATTGAGCCGGAGCACTTGCGCGGGCCGGCGCTCGCGTCGCTCTCCACATTGGAGCGTGCGCGCGACGCCGTGGCCTGCGCCGCCGGCAAGCCCATGCAGCTTGACCGCGCGCTCGGCGAGTTGGAAGAGACCTTCACCCGGCTGACGGGGACCCCCTCGACCAGAGCGCACGGGCAGACGTACGCGGCGCGGACGCTGGTTTACGAAGAGTGCCGGCGCGGCATTGAAGTGAAGATCGGAGCAGACGTGCTCGATTCTCTAGGGCCGCCCTTGTCGCTGCTGCTCATCAGTGCCCGTTGGGTTTCTCACCAGATCGCTGAGATTTACGGGCGCGTGCTGCACAAGATTTATGCCGAGTTGGCACGCCGCGGCGGTTCTCCGTTGGTTGACGCGGCAGGTTTCTGGCTGCAAGTCCAGCCGCTCGTGTTCGGCACGACAGGCGAGAAACCAATTGACGAATTGGAACGGCTCGTGCACGAGCGTTGGGCGCGGGTGCTCTCGATCCAACCGGATCAGCGGCGCGTCCATTACACCGCGGAGTCGCTCCGGCCACGCGTACTCGAAATCTTCGACGCGCCGAGTCCTGGCTGGGCCGGCGCCCGCCAACACAGTCCGGATCTGATGATCTCCGCCTCGAGCGCTGAAGCGATCCGGCGCGGCGATTATCTACTCAGCATCGGTGAGCTTCATCTGTCTCTGAATACCCTTGGGTCGGCGTCGTTCATCAGCCAGCACCCCGCGCCCGACGAACTGGTGCGCGCGATGGAACACGACTTCCCCGAGCCGCGCCTCATCCCCGTCAAGCCCAATAACTGGCCGCAGGCCAACGTGCGTACCACCATCGCGCTGAACTCGCCGCGCGATCTGGGCGTTGAGTTCGCCCACTACTCCCTCTGCCCGGACACATTGATCGCTTTGCCCATTTCGGAATTGGTCGTCGAGGACACCGGCAGCGGGCTGCTGATGCGCACCCGCGACGGGCGCCTTAGCTTCGACGCGCTAGACGCCATCGGCGATGCGCTCTCGACGTTGGCCGTCAATGCGATGAAGATTTTGCCTCCGGCCAGACACAATCCGCGAGTGACGATTGACCGCCTCGTGGTTTGTCGTGAATCATGGAGCTTCACAGCCTCCGAGCTTTCGTTCGCCGGCGAAAAAAATGAGGCCGCGCGCTTCCTCGGTGCGCGTCGCTGGGCCAGATCTCACGACATGCCCCGCTTCGTATTCGTTAAGGTGCCGAGCGAGACCAAACCTTTCTACGTGGATTTCGACAGCCCGATTTATGTGGACATCTTCGCGAAGGCGTTGCGCCTGCTGGCCGAGCACCCCGCGGCGGACCAGCCATTCACGCTGACGGAAATGCTCCCCACTCCGGATCAGACCTGGCTGTCGGACGCCGAAGGGCAGCATTACACGAGTGAGCTTCGGATGGTGGCCGTTGACCAGGCCGTGGCGATGAAGACGAAACTATCATGAGCAGGCGGTCGGCGCCGGTCGAAAGCCGGAGAGCCATCGGTTAGCGCAGGCAGGAGGTTCGCAACTTATGAAACTACTTTCATTCCTTATCCGGTACTCCCCCGGCAGCGTCGCTGTGGCCACGCTGGCCGGCATTATCAGCGGCGTGAGCAACACCGCCCTGCTCGCTTTGTTCAACGTCGCGTTGCAGCCGAAGGGCTATTCTAAAACCGCTCTGGTAACTAGCTTCATCGCGCTCTGCCTCTTCCTGCCGCTGACAAGGTCCGTCTCCGAGATGCTGCTGACGAAGCTGGCACAGAACGCCCTCTTCGATCTGCGGATGCGTCTGTCGCGCCAGATGCTCAGCGCCCCGCTGCGCCACCTGGAGGAGTTGGGCGCGCCGCGTCTCCTGACGGCGCTCACCGACGACGTGCCCGTTATTACCGGGACGCTCGTCGTGTTCCCGCTTCTGTGCATCAACATTGCTATCGTCATCGGGGGGCTCGTCTACCTGGGCCTGCTCTCCTGGATCGTTTTGCTCATGGTGCTGGCCGCCATCGTGCTCGGTGTCCTGACTTACCAACTGCCGATCATCAAGGCAATGCACTACTTCAACCGAGCGCGCGAGGGGGCCGACGCCCTATTCACACACTTTCGCGCGCTGACCAGCGGCGCGAAGGAGTTGAAGCTGCACCAGCGCCGCCGCGAGGCGTTTCTCACGCAGAGCCTTCAATCCACCGCTGCCAAGCTGCGGCATGACAACCTCGCCGGAATGAGAATCTACATCGCCGCTTCAAGCTGGGGACAGGTTCTCGTCTTCGTGGTCATCGGGCTGGTGCTGTTCGCGCTGCCTTCGATGCAATCTCTGGACGTGAGAGCGCTCACCGGCTACACCATCACGCTTCTATATCTGATGACTCCGCTCCAGGTCATAATGAACACCGTTCCCAATCTGGGGCGCGCGAGCGTCGCTTTGCAAAAGGTCGAAAAGCTCGGCTTGGAATTGAGAGCAAAGGGAATTGAGGGCGAGTCGTACGTCAGCCCATTGCCGAAGAAAAACTGGCAGAGGCTGGAACTGGTCGGTGTCACCCACAGATACCGGCGTGAAGGCGAAACGGAGGATTTCATCCTGGGCCCGCTTGACCTGACCCTTTTGCCGGGCGAAGTGGCCTTTCTCGTCGGCGGCAACGGCAGCGGCAAGACGACGCTCGCCAAACTGCTCATCGGTCTTTACATTCCCGAAGAGGGTGAGGTGCGTCTCCATGACCAGCCCGTCACCGATGAGAACCGGGAACTCTACCGTCAGCATTTCTCGGTCGTCTTTTCTGACTTTTACCTGTTCGAGAGTCTGCTCGGCCTCGACAGTCCAAAGCTCGACGAACAGGCCCGCAACTATCTCGCGCAGTTGCAGCTCACGCACAAGGTTGAGGTCAAAGACGGCGTCCTCTCCACTACCGACCTGTCGCATGGTCAACGCAAGCGTCTCGCTTTGCTGACCGCCTATCTCGAAGACCGCGAGATTTACGTTTTCGACGAGTGGGCGGCAGATCAAGATCCCCTCTTCAAAGAAATCTTCTACTACCAATTGCTGCCGGACCTGAAAGAGAAGGGAAAGACGGTCCTGGTCATCAGTCACGACGACCGTTACTATCATGTCGCCGACCACATTATTAAGTTGGAGGACGGTAAGATAGATTATGACCAGAACGTCGCCGGGTTGGAGGTTACGGCGCGGCAGCCCGTTTCCGTCAGTCGCTAGTCCCGAGCTTTTCCTCACGCGTCGCACCGCAAGGATTGAGAGACGCGACCCAAGCCGAGTCGGAAGATGACTGCCACGCCTCCAGTCATGCAATGGTTCAACGTTTCCAGACGTCACCCGCACGCGCGTGCGCGCCTTTTTTGCTTTCCCTATGCCGGTGGTGGAGCGTCGATTTATCGGAACTGGTCGCGTTTATTGCCCCCGGAAATTGAAGTCTGCGCGGCGCACCTTCCGGGTCGAGACCGCAGGATCAAAGAGAGCCCCTTCACCGATCTCTCCGAGATGGTGTCGGTCATCGCGGAGACCATCGTCCCGTATCTCGATCTGCCGATGGCGTTCTTTGGGCACAGTATGGGCGCGATGATTAGTTTCGAGTTGGCGCGGAAATTGCGCGAGACACAGAACATGCGGCCGGCGCATCTTTTCGTCTCAGGTCGCCGCGCGCCTCAACTCCCCATCGAGGAACCGATTACCTATAACTTGCCCGAACCTCAACTGATGAAAGAGCTGCGTCGTCTGAACGGTACGCCGACCGAGGTGCTGGAACATCCTGAACTAATGCAGCTGATGCTTCCGCTCCTACGAGCGGATTTCTCTGTGGTCGAGACCTACAGCTACCGTCCCGGCGCTCCGCTCGACTGCCCCGTGACGGTCTTCGGCGGCTTGCAGGATGCCGAAGTGAGTCGCCAGGATCTCGAAGCCTGGGGCGAGCTAACGAACGCGGCCTTCTCCCTGCGAATGCTGGCCGGCGACCACTTCTTCCTGAATACTCCGAGCACGCAGGAGCTACTGCTTCGTTCCATCGCTCAGCAGTTACAGAAGTACTTGCAGCACACGGCTTGAAGTTCTGCTGCGCGGCCGGCGCTTCGCCGGGTTGACGACGTGCGCCGGACGGCCCTCATCATTTACCTAACAATGCCTACCGAGATCTAAAGGAGAAAAACTAATGAGTACAGACGAGAGAGAAGACACGACGATTTACAAGGTCGTGTTAAATCACGAGGAACAGTATTCGATCTGGCCCGCCGACCGTGAGAATGCTTTGGGTTGGATGGATGCCGGCAAATCAGGCACGAAAGAGGAGTGCCTCGCCTACATCAAGGAAGTGTGGACGGATATGCGTCCCCTTAGCCTGCGTAAGAAAATGGAAGCGGCTGCCGCGGAGTCATAATCTCTCACCCTGAACCGGCAGATCTGTCCCGGCTCTCCACCTCTTCGATGGGAATATCGTGAAAGAGGAGGAAGACGGCGGCGTGAAGACGAGAGGCAATCCCGCCGCGGTTCACGCTTGGTCCGCTCATGAGCCTTCGTCCGGTGGACGGCCCATTCAAACCTCAGGGTGTGCCGAACGGAGTGTAGCAGGTCAAAGGCGGGAAGCGTTTTTTGTTCTTTGACATGAAAGGAAGAAAATCGTGAGACACCTTCTCTCATTGGCGGAGATTGGGCCAGACAATCTGGCCAAACTGGTGAAGTGTTCCCTCAACATCGCGGCGGGGCGAAACGGCAAGGAAAAGCCCCTGGCCGGAAAAACAGTCGGCATTTACTTCAGCGGAACCTCAACGCGCACCCGTACTTCCTTCACGGTGGGTGCGCTCCGTCTCGGAGCTTCGACCGTCGCCTACGGGCCGCGTGACCTACAGATTGCTACGGGCGAGACGCTTCAGGATACGGGCCGCGTGCTGTCGGGCTATCTCGACGCCCTCGTCGTCCGCACCAACGACTCCATCGAGGAGATGAAGGCGTTGGCCGCTCAGGACAGGATGGCGATCATCAATGCCATGAGCGAAAATGAGCACCCGACGCAGGCCATCGGCGATCTGGTGACGATCCATGAAGCGTTGGGATTTCTCGACGGCGCCCACGTCCTCTATCTTGGGGAAGGCAACAACTCGGCGGCTGCGCTGGCCCTCGCCGTCGCGATGACGCCAGGGATGCGACTCACGCTCGTCACACCGGAAGGCTATGGATTGCCTTCCAGCGTGTTTGAGACCGCGCAACGGTTCGCGGCAGGATCCGGCGCACGCGTCGAACATCATCACGACATCAAAAGCTTGCCGTCGAACGTCGATGTCGTTTACGCGACGCGCTGGCAAACGATGGGCGTGCCAAAGGCGGAGGCGAACTGGGAAGAGCGTTTTCGTCCGTATAGCGTCACGCAGGAATTGATGGCGCGCGTCTCGAAACCCTCTGGCACGATCTTTCTCCATGACCTGCCTGCAGTGCGCGGCCATGATGTCACCAATGAAGTGCTCGACGGCCCGCAAAGCCGTGCGTTCAGACAGGCGGAACATAAACTAACGAGTGCGATGGCTGTCCTCAATTGGTGCTTGACGGAAGATTCAAAGCCGTCGGCACGCGCATGATTACGAGCGGAGTTTTTCACTGGGACCTTATCCAACCTTGAGATGCGTATCTTTGCAGTTTCAGACCTCCACACCGATTTCAAAGAGAATCGGCGCTTACTCGCCCGAATGTCTAAAAGCGCCTACCGTAAAGATACGCTGCTCGTCGCCGGCGACATCGCTGATCGGCTCGACATAATCGCCGAAACTCTCTTGCTCCTGCGCGCGCGCTTTGCACAGGTCTTTTACGTGCCCGGCAATCATGAGCTGTGGGTTCGCGACGGTCGCGGCGATTCGGTTGAAAAACTCTCACGCGTCATAGAAATCTGCGAACGACTGGGCGTCTCCACACGGCCCGGCCATGCCGACGGACTGTGGGTCATCCCGCTTTTCTCCTGGTACGACGAGAGCTTCGACGTTGACGGAAGCGGCGATACGGCGTCGCTGGAAGGCTGGGCCGACAGGTACTTCTGCAAGTGGCCCGCCGGAATCGGCTCGGTCTCGGACTTTTTCCTGAAGATGAATGAGCCGCACATCAGACACTATCCCGGCCCGGTCATCTCTCTCTCCCACTTCTTGCCGCGCAGAGAGTTGCTGCCGCCGACGAAGCGGCTTCGTTTCAAAGGTCTGCCAAAGGTCGCCGGTTGCCTCAGGCTCGATGGCCAACTCCGGAGACTGAACTCACTCGTCCACGTCTCGGGCCACAGTCATATCAATCACGACCGGATGATTGACGGCATCCGATACGTTCAACATGCGCTCAAGTATCCCTCAGAGCGGAGGCCGCTGAACTTCTCCTTTAAATTAATTCAGGAGACCGCCAATCCGCTCCATTAGCAAATTCCAGTTGAGCGTAAGGTAAACGAGACTCACCCGCCGCGGGCGCAGAGTTCACGCCAGAACTTCTTCTCATCAAGTGCGCAATGCCCAAGTCGAAGAAAAACGCAGCTTAGGATTTCGACAACCGGCCAGTCGCCTATCCACAACTCTTATCTCACCACTGCACGCTGCAGCGGGCTCAGCGCCATCACCGAAGGAGTTTCCTATGCACATTGCTTTTGTTCATACACCGATGGCTACGCTGCCAGTCCCGGAGCGCCAGACCTTCTGGCGCAATTTCGACATCCAGTATCATGCCGCCCACCCCGGACTGCGTCACATGGAGAAGAATCTCTGGGAGCTTCCACACTGGATGCACTGGCTGGGGGGCGTTCTGGTCGAGAAGGGTTACACCTCAATGGAGGCAGTAGATTTTTACAGTTCGGAAACTGCCCTGAGCGGGATCGACAGATCGCAGGTGCGCCAAGCCCTGCTCGGCCACCCTGCAGACGTGTACCTCCTCTCGCCCATGACACCGAACCTGCCGTACGCTTACGAAATCGTGGACGTGATTAAAGAGATCTACCCGGAGAGCACAACCGTCTTCGGCGGAGTCGTCGCGACTCCGCTCCACCGGGAGGTGGCCACTTATCCGGGTTTGGATTACGTGCTTTACGATCGCGGGGAGTATGCGCTGCCGGCGCTGCTGAAAACGCTCGACAACGGAGGCGACATCACCCAGGTCGGCAACCTCTCCTACAAGGACAGCAGCGGCGAGGTCGTCACCAATAAGCATCGTTACCCGTATCCTGCGGTGCACGAAATTCCTTTCCCGAAGATTGACCTCTTTCCGCGTCGGGTTGGGAAAGACCTGCGTTACTTGCGGCAAGTTTACGCACTGGGATGTCCCTACAGGTGCTCGTTCTGCACGATCCAGACTATCGGGCGCAAGGCCGACTATTTCGCCCTTGAGCGGGTCCTTGCGGAGATTCGAGCGTACCGGGCTTACTACGGCGAGCATCACAACATCTACTTCGGGGACGAAACCTTTACGCTCCATGCAGGTCGCACGCTCGAACTCTGCGCGATGCTCAAAGCCGAAGGGAATATTTTCTATGACTGTCAGACCCGCCTGAACTGCCTGGAAGATTCGCAGGTCTTGAAGGCGCTGCAAGAGAGCGGCTGCCGCTGGATTGAGATCGGCATCGAGACGGTGGATCAGGAGAGTCAGGACCTCTTCAAGCAGCGAGTTAAACTCGGACAGACGGAAGAGACTTTGCGGCGTCTTCGTGATGCGGGCCTCCCTGCCTGCTCGTTCATGGTCAACGGATTTCCTAACCAGACGCTCGACGACATGAGGCGCTCCATAGAGCTGGTGTGCGAGTGGATTGCGCAAGACCTCCTGCAAGCCTCTTACCTGTTTGGCCTGGTGCCTTATCCGGGAAGTGAGATGTACCACCGCCCCGAAAAGTTCGGCATGAAGCTCCACCATCACAACTTCAAGCTGTATCACGAAGAGATGCCGCCCGTCTTCGATTCATCGCATACGAAATCTGATGACGTCTACGAGGTATTTCTCGAAGGCGTCAGGGCCCTCGGTCAGGCCATGTCCAAGCGGCCTTACTTCGGCGACAGAGTAATTCCAGCCGAGGTGGAAAAGTACGGGACCTTCTGGTCAGAGCCCCATGTCTAAAGCAAATGTCAGTTCCAAAATGTTATTCTGAGCGGGAAGGTTGCAAAAACACTTACTCTTCCGGAGCTTGAGCTATGAAATGAAGCGGGCCCGAAAATATTTCGCCTCTACGAGCCGAGGAAGTGCGAGCAGCCTTTTGCTGCAGCCTGACCAAAATCTCTTGAGTTTGTCCCATGACGATTAAGTCGCAGTTGTCAGATCAACGGCAGACCGAAGGTCTGCCGGTCCTTCGAAGGAGACGATATGAGTGCATCCGATCCGCTGATCCATCTCTCTGACGTAAAAAAAGTTTTCTATACCGACGAAGTTGAGACGCACGCACTTTCGGGAATTCACCTGGACATCAAGAAAGGCGAATACCTTTCCATCGCAGGCCCTTCGGGTTGCGGTAAGTCAACTTTGCTATCCATTCTCGGTTTACTTGATACACCCAGCGATGGTGAATACGTGCTCAACGAGAAACCGGTTGAGAATCTTTCCCTGTCCGAACGCGCGCGCATTCGTAACCGGGAAGTCGGGTTTATCTTTCAGAGCTTCAATCTTATTGGTGACCTCACGGTGTATGAAAACGTCGAATTGCCGCTCACCTATCGCGGCATGAATTCGGGTGAACGTAAGCAACGCGTGACTGATGCCCTCGAGCGCGTGGGCATGGCGCATCGCGCGAAGCATCTGCCGAGCCAACTCTCAGGAGGTCAGCAACAGCGGGTGGCGGTAGCACGCGCGGTAGGCGGTCAACCCAGCATTCTGCTGGCTGACGAGCCTACCGGAAACCTGGACTCGACCAACGGCGAAGCCGTAATGGAACTGTTGCGCGAATTGCATCGGGGTGGGGCCACGATCTGCATGGTGACGCATGACCCGCGTTACGCCCAACACGCCGACCGCGTCGTCCACCTCTTTGATGGTCTGATCGTCGAGGAAGAAGCCGGCACCCACCGGCGAGAAATTGAGGACGCGAAGCGAGAGTTAAAAGAGAGCGGATTCGGAGACATTGCATGATCAGGTTGAGCAAACTTGAAAGGCTTCTTAACGCTCCGAGCGGAGTCGAGAGTTAGCGAATCACAAGTGTAACCAAGCATCAGTTCCGGGTGCCGGGAAATTCCCCTCGGCGCCCGACCTTCGTTTGAAAGACCGCATGTTCAATGCGGTCTTTTGCTTTATTACCTGCCAGTTCGCGCACCAGGCGAACAGGTAGGATTCCAATCCGAAAGGATTTTGGGCTCGCTCGCCTTCGCTTGTCTTCTCGAATAGCTTCGCCCTTCAGTTCAACGCGCAGGCGTTGTGACCGCATTCAGGTCGAGTTGCCAGCAGCTAAGCTGCCAGTCACTGCTCTCAACAGCTATGGCCGCAACGTAATTTGGGTCCACGTCGATCGCTTTCAGCGACCAACGATTAGCCTCGTTCTGATCCCACTCCGTACGGAGCAACAAAACCGGCTCCTCAGGTCCAAGGGTTACCTCAAACTGATCAAGGGCAAGTGAGAGTCCGAGGCCTTTCGCTTTGATAAAGGCCTCTTTACGCGTCCAGCAGGTGAAGAAGGCTTGGCGGCGTAAACCTGCTGGAAGCGAACGCAGTCGCGCAACTTCGCCCGATGAAAAAAAGCGCTCGGAAACCTCTTCAATGTCTGGCTCTGGACGAATCTGTTCAAGGTCGACGCCAATGTGAGGGCAGAGCGTCATTCCGTATAGCGCGAGTCTCCCAGAGTGGGCTAGATTGAACTTCAATCCGGTGGTGTCAAATGGTTTTGCCAGCGACGGCTTTCCGTAGCTGTCGTAGTCGAACTTCAACTTGACTGGATCGGTGCTGAGGTAGAATCCCAGGATTATTCTCAAGGATGCACGACCAACGATGAAGTGATTGTGATCTATATCGAAGTGGAACCGATCGGCCCTGGCTAGTTCATCCTGGGAAAGGAGTCGACGGAACCGGCCGATACTATCTGGGGGATAATCCAACGACGCCCGCCAAATGTGAACCTCATGCTCACCAAGCGTTGGTTGATCAGGAGGTAAGGACCATGAGTGGGCTGAGTTCATTGCGGATCATCCGTTAGCGGTCATTCTATCAAAGCGAAGTAAAGGGAGTAACAAGCTTATCGCAGCACGTTTTTGAGATCTTATCGGGGAGCTGCTGATGTAATTGAAGCGTGTGCTTGAATACACGACTTTGAGACCGACCTGGTTCACTAAATGTAGATGAAGTGGATTACGCGTCACCGTCACACGCGCCTGCATCCGCGGCAGTCACCTGTGGCCGTACAAGACTATAGAGTTGAGCGAGAGGGGCCGCGTCATGGGGCACGAGGCCATCGGCGTTGTCGAATCAGTCGGGTCGCAAGTTCGGCGATCTCGTCCGCGCGCGCGAGCCGTAGAGTTGAACGCGATAACCTGGACAGGCAAGGATGGCTCTCGGTTGACACAACTGATAAACTTGACCGCGATGCACGGTTTTACTGGGACATTACTGGGACACAGCGAAATGCTCGCGACCTTGTCTTCCGAATTCCTCAGTAAATGCTGGGTCTAGTAAATCGAGCGGGCGTAACTCAATGGTAGAGTGTCAGCTTCCCAAGCTGAAAGTTGCGAGTTCGAGCCTCGTCGCCCGCTCCATTTTTCCTAGCAATTCATAAGGGCCCGATTTGGATAGCTACTGGTTTTGAGGCGTTCTCCTTAACGACTCGACGTGGCGCTTCAGGTTAGGTTCTGGTTTGATGCCGTGCTCAAAGTTCTTCTCTGCTTCGGCAATCTTGCCTTGTAAAAGAAACACAAAATCCTCTATTTATGTACGCTTCAGCATAACGACTGTCGTGAGACCACACGTAAACCGCTGATCTTGCCCATTTCGGTGATCACTGCGTCGGTCATTCCATCGGCGACATACTCCTGATTGGGATCTCCCGAAAGATTTTCCAGTGGGAGCACAGCGATTGACTTGATCGGGTAATCAACTGAAGTCGACCGCTTGCTTGATATCCAGAGCAAAAGAACCAGCCCTGTCAGCGCCACCACTACCGCTGAAACAGCCAGTGCTTTAAGGGAAACCGTTCTCCATTTAGTGCCGTTGCCATGGCGCTGTACTTCAGCCTCATGCTGATTCTCACTCTGCTGTCCTCCCTTGATGACGGACGATCTCTATTGCTGTTGGAAGACAGAACTAGAGCCCGCCGCCGCCACGTTCACCCTTGCCACAAATCTGTATCCCCGCTTCGGGACTGTCTCGATGTACTGATGATCATTGGATCCTTCGCCCAGTGCTCGCCTTAAAGCCGACATCTTTACCGAAAGATTTGCCTCTTGGACGAAGCTATCTGGCCAGACTTGCTTCAACAGTTCGTCTTTTTCGATCAGATGCCCGTTTTGTTCGACCAGCGCCAGCAGCAAATCAAAGGCTTTGGGAGTAAGAGCGACTACCTCGCCGTCGCGCAGAAGTTGCCGCTCGGCGGGGATGAGGCGGAAAGGGCCAAACTCGTAGGTTTGCTGCGGTCCGATCATATTTGGACTTAGTTGGAAGTTTTTTGGGGAAATGTTGGCGCGCCGTAAGGACTTCCAAACCACTCTCCGCATCCAGCAAGCCTCTGTAGGAGCCAACTAGTTACAAGTTACAGCTAGCAAAAATTCTTGCGTTTCTTCATGGCTTGATATATAAGGCGCCCGATGTAGCCGAGTCCCAATTAGCTTTTTTTACCTTAACAGCTAAGGAGTCGCCCAATGTGCTACGCCCGCTGGTTTTCTCGCCGTTTAGTGTGTTCGCTCAGTCTACTCATTTGTTTGTCGGTTGTGCTGGTGTCTTTGGTTATTGGTCCTGTTTCAGCAAACATGGCCTCGAACCCACAGCGCCAGGATCGGAAAAAGGATTCGGGGAACGACAAGGCCCGCAAAGTTAAGCCCCGGCCGCCGGAAACCGGCCCTCCTGCTTTTGAAGCGCCAAATCTCGACCAGGCAAAGAGAAAAAACCAAGCCGAGGTGCAGGTCCCAACTCCAAGTCCCTCAACCGTGCGCTCAAAACGGAAGCCATTTGAGTCGCGAAATGGGAAGCGAGTTGGTGATCCCGGAACGACGAGTGGGCCGAGGATCGGCAGCAGCAGAACAACCGAAGGTAATGCCCAGGAAGTGATTGCGTCGAGCAGGAAATCCGGCTCGCAATCAAACAAGCTTCATCATGGTGTCAACGCTGCGATGCCTAATCGCAAAGCGGCGATGCGACCGCCAGCGCCCGTGGCGGACGACACATTTGTCACAAACTTTCTCTCCTACACCTTAGTGAGCTACCAAAGCTCAGACGTTATTTATTGGACCGACATCATTCGAACGGCTTACCCGCAAGGCACGGATACAATGTTGATGGCGCTGCGAGAATTTGGGGGCACGGCTTTCGAATCTGCCGCTTATTACAACCGCGGCCGGTCCAATCACGAGTACGTCTACGATCTGTACCAGGCTTATCTAATGCGGGATCCGGTTAACGACCAAGGCGGGTGGAACTTCTGGACGAGTGTCTGCGACGCCTATGGCCGCGCGGCTGTACGCGCAGGGTTCGATCAATCAACAGAGTTTCATGATCTGGTGGCGGCCATTTCGCTCAGCGGCTCCGCGACCAGTGCGGTTAGTTCGCCGGTGAGCGCGCGCTTGGATCCTTTTAATCAGACTGGCGATCAGCTTGCGGCGCGCGATTGTGAATGGAATTTGCCGCTCATAAATCTAAAAGGACGTGCCGGTTTGGACTTAGGCCTGGGTCTTTCGTACTCATCAATGGTCTGGACGCGCGGGGGCTCTTATCTCTATTTCGATGCGGATTCAAGCGGCCTGAGTCCTGGTTTTCGTTTGGGATTCGCCTCGATTCAAGGACCTTACTTTGATGCCCAGGTTGGCAAACGGATCTATCTTCTCATTACTTCATCGGGACGGCGCGTTGGTCTGCGCCAGACCAGCACCACGAATGTCTACGAGTCCGCCGATTCGGCTTACTTGCAACTCATCGACTACGGAAGCTACCTGTTGTTGCGCACTACCGACGGCACGCAGATGATCTACTCCAGTTATGCCAACGGGTGGCAGGCGACGGAGATCAAAGATCGTAACGGCAACTCGATCTATATCCAGAACGATTGGCGCGGTGACATTCAGTACATCTACGACACCATGAATCGAGTTCTGTATTTCGATTCGGACGGAAACGGTAACCTGCTTTACATCCGACAGATTTGGAACGGCTCGTGGCACTACTGGGCTAGTTTTAGCTGGGGCTCCGCGCACACCATGAACGTTTCGGGCTTTACCGGCGCCTCGGTGGTTGGCACTTACACCGGCGAACAGATTCCGGTGTTGCGGCAGGTCGGATTGGCTGATGGCTCTTACTACACGTTCGATTACACGGATGCGGGCCAGATCTATGTTATTCGCAATTACCGACCGGACACTGCGCAGCGCACCTACACGGCTTACGATTACGATAACTCGACCAGCGATTGTCCGCGTATATATCAAACCCGTTATTGGGCGCAGTACTGGACCGGCGATTACGGTGTGCCGTCAGAAATCACCACCAGCTTTACAGTCAATGGTGACGGCTCGCATCAAGTGAGCGTGAGTGGCGATCCCAACACCACCGTGCAGCGAGATTATTACGGGACGGGATGGCAGAAAGGATTAGTCACTAGCAGCGAAGTATGGTCCGGCGGGGTGCGGCAGAAGGTAACCAACATGACCTACGACCATGACGGCGGGTCAGGCGATACCTTTGCGACCAATCCGCGGCTCAGACAGACCGACACTTACGACGCGATTTACAATCTGCGCCGCGCGAAGATGAGTTACACCAGCTTCGGCTTGGTCTCAGACGTTTATGAGTTTGATAACGGCGGCTCGACAGTCTTGCGGCGGACGCACACGGATTACAACCCCAATGGAAATTACACGAACTTGCGGATCATAGGACTACCTGCCGCGGTGTATGTCTGTGACGGCGCGCAGGGTGAAACACCCTGCAGTTATTACAGCGGCAGTTCTCTCAAGTCGATGACCACATATCAGTATGACGAGAGCACGCCTACTTACCAGGGCGAGCCAGTCCGTCACGACAGTAACTATGGAACCGGTTTTAATGTGCGCGGCAACCTCACCAGTACCTATCGCTATAACGTCGACAACCTTTCGCAGTACACGGCTTCGAGTGCGCAATACAACACGAATGGGTCGAAGATCAGCGTGTCTGATGCGCTCAATCACAGCTCAACGATCAGCTATGCGGATTCATTTTCCGACAGTACCAACCACGGCACGCTGGCCTATCCAACGACGATGACCGATGCCGACAATTATTCCTCTTACATCCAGTACAACTATGATCTTGGCGCAAAGACCAGGACCCAGGGACCGCCGCCCGCGGGACAACCGTATGGAGCGGTGCAAAGTTTTCTCTATGATGGGGCCGGTCGCCTGGAACGCGTCACCACCGACAACACCGGGGCATATGTCAGGTATTACTACGGACCTTACTACGTCCAGAGTTTTGCCAGTGTTAACAACGTCGCGGACGATAGTTATTCGATCCAAACTTTCGACGGCGCCGGTCACGTCATCGGCTCCGCCTCATCCCACCCCGGCAGTACGGGTGGATATCGCGCTCAGCTTACGCAATACGACATCATGGGACGGGTCAGGATGCAATCGAACCCGACTGAGATTACTGGCAGTTGGGTCCCGGCCGGTGACGACGGCCCCGGAGCGTACACCGGGAGGCAACCGGTCACGTGGACCAACACCGTGGGCGTGACGGTAAATGGAAACAGTCTCACCAACACGGCCGGTGGCTGGAATACTTCTGCTGCGAGCTCCACGCAGGCAATCACGTCGGGAGACGGCTATGTCGAGACTACCATCGCCGAGACCTCTACTTACCGGATGATTGGGCTCAGTTACGGCGATTCCAATCAGGACTACAGCGATATTGATTTCGCGATTTATCCGGCCTATGGCGGCGGGCTTTATGTTTACGAGAGCGGTACTTACAAGGCCGCGCTGGGCAGCTACACGACCGGCGACGTCTTGCGCGTAAGCGTGGAAAGCGGCGTCGTTAAATATCGCAAGAACGGCACCTTGCTCTACACCAGCAACGTTTCGCCTTCGTATCCATTGTTGGTCGATACCTCCCTCTATAGCACCGGCAGTACTTTGAACACCGTGATTATCTCCGGCGCGCCCAGTAACGGCGGCTGGGTTTATACCGAGCAGACTTATGACTGGAAAGGCCGGCCGCTGGTGACAACCAATCAGGACGGGACGCAGAAATATGCGAACTATTCAGTCTGTGGCTGCGCGGGCAGCGAGGTTGCGACCATCACCGACGAAGTCGGCAGACAGCAAAAGGCGTATTCGGACGCGTTGGGGCGGCGTTGGAAGACCGAAGTGCTGAATTGGAATGGCACTTCTTATTCAACCATCACTAATACTTTCAACGCGCGCGATCAAGTCACTAACGTGCGGCAGATGGACAGTGCTAACAGCGCTTACCAGGACACAGTGATGACTTATGACGGCTATGGCCGGTTGTACAGCAAACATGTCCCTGAACAGAACGTTGGTACTGCAACGGTCTATACCTACCGAGCAGATGATTCGACGGAGACGGTAACCGACGCGCGCGGCGCGACGGCCACCTACACCTACAACGGCAATCGCCGCTTGGTAAATTCCATCAGCTACTCAGCGCCTGGTGGAATCGCGGCCACGCCGACCGTTTCGTTTACTTACGATGCCGCGGGCAACCGCACGTCGATGACCGACGCCATAGGGAACGTGAGTTACAGTTACGATACGCTGTCGCGGATGACTTCTGAAACACGCTTTTTCAGCGAATTGAATCACTACTACACGATTAACTATGGCTATAACCTGACCGGACAGCTGGCCTCGGTCTCGACGCCTGAATGGGGACGGACAGTTGGCTACAGTTACGACTCAATGGGCCAATTGAATACCGTTGCTGGTAGTGGATACGTCACTGGTTATTATTCAGGTTACTGGCCTGGTTGGACCTGGAACACAGTTTATGTAACCACCTTTGCTTCGGACATCCGGCGGCGGGCGGGGGGCGCGGTCAAGCAGATGACTTTAGGCAACGGCGTCCAGCAAAGTCTTTCCTACGACTATCGCCAGCAGCCCTGGCAAAACCAAATGACGAATTTTGCTCAGTCGGCATCCGCCGGAACTTCCTATGAGTATTACGCAGACGGCAAAATTCAGAATGCCTGGCGGTCGGATATGGCGACCTTCGATCGCTCGTACTCGTACGATCAGGCCGGGCGAATTGCCACTGCCTTGACCGCGGATGAAGCGCACGGCGGTACGACTCCCGGCCCGTACCACGAACTATTCGGCTACGACGTTTGGGGTAACACCAAGTCATTGACGAAACAAATCTGGGGCGGAACCACGACGAATGATAACCCGACGATTTCAAACAATCGACGGCAGGATTGGAGCTATGACGCCAACGGGTTCGTGGCCTGGAACTGGGACGGCAGTCTCGGTTACACCCACGAGTATGACGCCGCCGGGAAGCGCACGCATTTCGTTCCGCAGGTCGGTGAAGTCTACGGCCAGCACTCGGTCGAGATGAGCGACACGTTTGATGGAAACGGAGCGTCAAACAAGCACGTGGATACGCGCCGGTATGTCGATCCGGAGACGTATCAAATGATCACCTCCAGCACGACCGGCTACTACCTGCATTCGACGATGCTGGATGGCCAGGTGCTTGCAGCGCTCGACGCCCAGGGGAATCGCACGATTAGCTATGTGTATCTGGCAGGGATGCAATTGGCCACGGAACAGGTGGGCGGCTGGCCGTCAGGCTCTTTGGTCAAGTGGCAGTTCAATGAGCCCGTCACGGGAACGACCGGCACGACCAATATTCAGGGCGAATATCTCAGCACGACCGAGCTTGATCCGTTGGGCGACGACATCACTTCTCCGCCGCCGCCGCCTGATCCGTTGAGTTACGACCCGCCGGTGTTTTCGGATCCAATCAAGCAAACGTATTACCTGATCGAAGGTGGACCAACGGCCGATCATCAAGTCGATAGCTGGTACACCAATATGGTCAACAAGGATTTCGATACACACATGGCGCAGGTCTATTGGGCTCATGGATTCCGCGACTGGGCCATGGAGATCGTGGCTAACAATCCAAACGTGGGAGTGTTCTACCGAGAGCTGGATAAGAACGGTAAGATCAAGAGCGCCGGGCTGCGTTGGGGCGATAAGGCCGCGAGTTTTCTCCTGGGCATCGATCGGCAGATTCAATCTGGTGCACTGGTCGAGGCTGGCGGCTCTGGGGAGGTGGTCGATTACGTAATCGGAGGAATGCAGGATCCCAAAAAGGCGGGTCCTTACATTAATGGTGACCCAACAACGATTCATGGAACGGGGAACAGCCCCAATTGTTTTATTCAGGTTGATATCTATCCCGGTTCGCATTACGAGGGCCGCGCTGATCTGCCAAACGGGGCGTCAACCATGATCATCAATGGTAGGCAAAGTTATGGATTAGGATTCACCGTAAAGGGCATGGCTAAAGGTGGTGTCGGGACCATGGCAAACATCGGTGGCGATGCTCCGAATCCTCAGAATCCAAACGGAACATGGAGGATGGAGCAATACACGCAACGATATTTAGTTAACGACAAGGGTGTAGCAACATTGGATCCGGATATGCGTCGCGATATGAAATACGGGATCGCGATGAATGCCAGTGGTGAGAACATATCCTGGTGGGATCACCCTGGGGCAACATATAATCCATCATCGAGGCGCCAGGTATTTGAGGTTAAGCTAACCAGAGGAAACGAGCACTGTGAGGCTGTGTTTCATTTCGAACAGTCCGGGACCAGCATAACGTGGGGGCCGGGCACCTTCCCGTAATCGATAGTTGTCGCAAAGGAGTAGGGAAATGCTTTCTTTCTTCGATCACCTTTTTCTCATGGTTACGCTTGGGATGCTGATGGGCTGTGCGATTCACAAGGGACCCGTTGTTTATGAAAACGCGCAAACAACGGACACCTCGTGTGTTTCAAAAGAAGATTTGGCAGCGGCAATAAAAAGTCTGTCATCTCCGCTTAATGACGCGAAGTTGACCCAAGTCAGGCAAGTAATCTTTGACAATGCCAAACGATCCGAAAAATGCCGAACGCAGGTCGTCACTGCCCTGATGACAGCCATGGACAAGCCGAACCTCGACTTTGAACATGATCCGGAAAGTTATAACACCTGGACATACGGGGCCGGTTTCCTGGGCGAGTTGAAGGCCGCCGAAGCTCTCGATTTGCTCCTGGCACACTTGAAGGACACCGACGGGCTATCGGCCAGCATGAGTCACTTTCCGGCGCTCGACGGCGTGATCGCTATGGGCTCGATTGCGATACCAAAGTTAAGTGAGATATTGAAGAAACATCCGGATCGTTACATGCGAAGGAGCGCCGCTTTCTGTCTTGCTGAAATTGGCGGACCGACTGCAACAAGCGCGCTGCGTGAAGCTCTGGCGAATGATACCGATCAATGTAATCGCCAATTCTTAGCGATTTCGATCAAAGCCCTTGAGAATCGACAGCAGCCTAATCAAATTACTGCTGGCGACCGTGCGGAATGGTACTCAGCTTTCTATTGTTCCGAGGAGAGCGCTAAGTAGAAAGAAATGGAAACGCTAAAGAAGCTTCGGTCGGACACAAAAACGGTAACAACAACGGTTAGTAAGGTAATCCCGGAACCTCGGAGGATGAATGCCGGCCTAATCTCATAAGGCTGCCCGCGTACTCTCGCGATCTTGGCAGTATCATTGCCTTTTCAAGAAGACACACCGTCCCCCAAACGTCCCCCAGCGACACGCAAATCAGGCAACGCATGCACGGTATGCAGCGCATGCACGCACATTCTTTCTAAGCCAATTCGTAAGTGTTGAAAATAAAGGATCGAAAATTTAGATTCCCAAGCTGAAAGTTGCGAGTTCGATCCTCGTCGACCGCTCCAAATCTGCTGAGTGATTCTCAAACTCAAGTTTCAAGAGTTAGAGAAATTTTGGAAACGCCCGCAAGCCGTCCCGCGATTCCTTTCCGCTTGAGCGTCAGTCGTCAAGCTAGAAGGTCTGAGCGTTACGACCTTTGCCGCCTAATAATCCGACACAATCAGGATTGTTTCATAATGCTGAATGGGTAATTGGCCTTTGATTACCCGTTCGCGCCAAAGCGGGGAAGCTTCCTTAGAGGCCTATGTTAAGTTTCGGTTACAGGTAGCAAAAATTATTGCGTTTGTTTTTGATTTGGTATATAAGCCGCTCAATGTAGCTCCGTCCTGATTGCTTTTGTAACTCAACAGCTAAGGAGTCGCCCAATGCGCTACGCTCGCCCTTGCTCTCGTCGAGCAGTCATCTCGATAAGTCTCTTGGTTTGTTTATCGATCGTGCTGTCGTCTCCAATCATTGTTCCTGTTTCAGCAGACAGCGCCTCGCAAGCACAGAAGCAGGATCGGAAAAAAGATTCCGGGAACGACAAGGCCCGCAAAGTTAAGCCCACGCCGCCAGATAAGGGGCGGCCAAAGCTGACTTTGCCAAATCTCGATGAGATTCGCGGCATTCGCGAGAATCATCCGGAAATCAAACCCGCGATCGCTTCGTCAGTCAGAAACAAACGGAAGCCGATGCAAAAGTGGGATGGCCGGAAGGTTGGCGATCCCGGAACTACGGGCTCGCGGCCACAAGCCAGCGGTAAGCGGAGCGACAGGCAATCGGCGCGCGGCGGCAATAGTGATCTAGCCGCTTCCAGATTCAATCACTCGCGCAAGTCAAGGACGGCTGCTCCGCCTTTGCCTGATGACGCCTTCGTGCAAAGTTTTATTGGTAATGCCCTGGGGAGGGGGATTAACGGCACGGAGCAAACCTACTGGGACGACGTACTCCGCGCAGCTTATTACCAGGGACAGGACTCATTGCTGACGGCTTCTCGGGAGATGGGACGCACCATCTTTCAATCGGCCGAGTATTACAACCGCGGGCGCTCAAACCACGAGTATGTCTATGACCTATATATGACATATCTCATGCGCGATCCGTCCAATCCTTATGATGGGGGCTGGGACTTTTGGACCAGCATCTGTGACGCGTATGGTCGCGAAGCGGTGCGTGCGGCGTTCGACGAATCAGGAGAATTCTCCAACCTTGTCGCGGCGTTGACACCGAACGGCGGCATCACCGGCGGCGTGGGATCTATCGCAAGTGCGCGGGTCGATCCGTTCAACCAAAGTGGCGATCAGACCCAAGCGCGCGACTGCGAATGGAGTCTGCCGCTCATCAGTTTGCCAGGCCGCGCGGGTCTGGATCTCGGCCTGGGAATCTCCTATTCGTCGTTGATATATACACGCTCTGGACCATATCTCTATTTCGACGAAGATATCAGTCAAATTAGCCCGGGATTTCATCTTGGCTTTGCGGCAATTCAGGGACCATCCTTTGATCCAGCATCCAGCCGGAAAGTGTATCTGCTGGTTGCGGCCGCCGGCCGGCGCGCCGAGCTGCGACAGGTCGGTTCATCGAATGTTTACGAAGCGGGGGATTCCTCATACCTGCAGCTTACCGACAATGGCAACAACACCCTGACGCTGCGCACGACGGACGGCACGCAGATCAACTATTCGCGCTACGCGAGCGATTGGCAGGCCACGCAGATAAAGGATCGAAACGGCAACTATCTTGCGATCGACAATGATTGGCGTGGAGACATCCACACTATTACCGACACCCTGGGCCGCGTGATTTATTTCAACAACGACGGCAATGGCAATCTGAGTTCAATTACGCAATACACCGGCGGCGGGTGGCATACCTGGGCGACGTTTGGCTGGGGCTCTCCGCATAGCATGAGCGTCTGGAACATGAGCGGCGTTGTCGGCACTTACCATGGTGAATCCATCCCCGTGCTGCGCCAGGTCAACCTGATGGACGGTTCTTACTACACCTTCGAATACACGGGTGTGGGACAGGTAAACATCATCCGCAGGTACAGCAGTGACAACGCTCAACGATCTTACATGGTCTACGACTATGAGGGGACCACGGATGACTCGCCCAGGATCTATCAAACGCGGGTTTGGGGCGACGGTTGGGGCGGTTCCCCTGGGGTGCCCTGGGAGGTTGCTACGCAATTCAATCTGCCCGGCGATGGTTCCCACCAGATGGTCACACCTGACGGCACGACGTATCGCGAATATTACGGCAGTGGCTGGCAGAATGGTTTAGTGACGCTGGCGCAGGTTTATTCCGGTGGCTTACAAAAATGGACAACGACCAGTTACACACAGGACAACACTGGCGTCAATTATCAGACCAACCCGCGGGCGACGGAGACGAATGTTTATGATGCTGCCGGCAATCGCCGGCGCACGACCGTCGAATATCACACGTCGTTCGGTTTGCCGCATTACATCGTCGATTATGCCGCGGATGGCTACAACTGGCTGCGCCGAACACACGTCGAGTACAAGTTCGATTCGCAGTACATAGACCGGCGGATCATTGGGTTGCCGTTTCAACGCGAGGTCTACGACAACAACTGGACCATGATGGAACGAACGCAGTATCAGTACGATTGGGGCGGCGAGTACCTTCAGGATTTGGCGGCCGCGCCGACCCAGCACGATGGCGGCTACAATACCGGGTTTATCTCAGGCCGCGGTAACCTTACTTCGGTGCAGCGGTACGATGTCACCGACGCTTACAACACCAGTAAGATTCATGAAGTGCAAACCGGCTATGACGTCGCTGGCAACCTGAGATTCTCACGTGATGCGTCGGGGCACACGGCTTCGGTGAGTTACAACGACACCTTCTCGGACGGCGGCAACTGGCGTAACACTTTCGCTTATCCGACAACACTCACCGATGCCGACGGTTATTCCTCTTACCAGCAATACCACTATGACTTCGGCGCGAAAACACGGACTGAAGGGCCGCCACCTGCGGGCCAGCCCTACGGTGCAATCCAGTATTTCTATTATGACGGCGCCGTCCGCCTTTATGAAATCTACAACGGCAACAGCGGAGCAGTAAGCTATTTCGCTTATGGACCGAACTACACACAAACGTGGACCAGTACGAATAGCCAGTACGATAATTACTCATTTACCTACTTCGACGGCCTCGGACGTACAACCGTCGCATCAAACTATCATCCCAGCACCGGCACCTATGGGACCCAGCTTACCTACTACGACGTGATGGGCCGGGTCTCCCAGCAATCGAACCCGACGGAGATGTACGGTAACTGGAGTCCCAGCGCTGATGAAGCCGGCGGCTGGATCTACACATACCAGACGTATGACTGGAAAGGCCGTCAGCTGGTGACGACTAATCAGGACGGCACGCAAAAGTATGCGAGCTATTCAGCCTGTGGTTGCGCCGGTAGCGAAGTTACGACGCTCACGGACGAGGCTGGCCGGCAGCAAAAGTTCTACAGCGATGTGCTGGGGCGGCGTTCGGTGACTCAGGTGTTGAATTGGAACGGAACCTCATCTTCAACGACGACAAATACCTTCAACGCGCGTGATCAAATCACCAACATTCAGCAGACTGACAGCGCCACCAGCGCTTATCAAAATACGGTGATGACTTACGATGGTTATGGCCGTCTTTACACCAGGCACCTGCCCGAGCAGAACTCCGGCACCGCAACCGTTTACACCTACAGGGCAGACGACACGACCGAAACGGTGACCGATGCGCGTGGTGCGACTACCACCTACAACTACAACAATCGCCATCAGGTTAATGCGATTAACTACACAGCGCCGGCGGGCGTCGGCGCCACACCAAATGTGGCTTTTAGCTACGATGCCGCAGGCAACAGGTCATGGATGACGGACGGCCTCGGGCGCATCGACTATGTCTATGACAGTCTTTCTCGCATGACTTCAGAAACTCGTCATTTCGATTTACTCGGCCAGAATTATCAGCTGCAGTATCAGTACAATTTGGGGAATCAGGTCTCGCGGGTGACCGATCCCTACGGGGCGAGCGCCATCTACACTTACGACGGCGCCGCAAGATTGCTGTCAGTGACTGGTTCCGGGTACTTGAATGGAGGTACGGAGATAACTCAATTCGCGACCGACATCCAGTATCGAGCCTTCGGCGAGGTGAAGCACCTGGTTAATGGTGATGCCAGCGACAAAGCGCAATTTAATCTGAGTTTCAACAGTCGCAAAGAACTCACGCGATTCGAGGCCGGTGGCCGCGTTACCGAACATGATTACTTCGCCGACGGACGGCCCAGTTATGTCCGCGACTATCACTTCAGCAACTTCAATCGCACTTACCAATACGATCACGCAGGCAGGCTTTCCCATGCCACCGCGGGAGAGTCTTCCAACTGGCACGTCAATCCGTATTCCTATGACTATACTTATGACGCGTGGGAGCACGTGTCGCATCGGAGTGGCCATCATTGGAGCGGTACTCCTGATGACTTTGTGGGGAACTTTTCAAATAACCGCAATGTAGGTTGGACGTATCAGGGCTTCGTTTACGGTGCGTGGCGTTACGACGCCGACGGCAACCAAACCGGCACAAATACTTATCTGCCGGAGGACAAAAACTACGATGCGGGTGAACGTCTGAGCACCTATCGACAACTGGAGAACAACGAACATTACGTGGTCAGCCTCTACAGCTATGACGGGGACGGCAGAGTGGGGAGGACCACCGGTTATGTCGAAGGCAGCTCTCCGGGCGATTCGGGTCAGTATTACATTTACTCGACGGTACTCGGCGGGCAACCTCTGGTCCGACTCAATAAGGGTTATTTCGCGCTTTATGCAGAAAGGATTTACATCTACGCGAATGGTGAGGCCATCGCCTATCAGTCACACGACTACAACGGTGGCTCTTCCAAATCAATAACCTGGCTCTACCAGAATCCGGTCACCAGCAGCCACTATGAGCGTGTGCACGGGACTCCCAACAATTGGGCGCCGCTCGAGGACACAATTGTGGATCCCATGGGTGGAGACGTCAGGGACTATGATCCCTACCTGCTCCCCGAGCCTCCAGCTCCGGGGCCGCATCCTCCGACTGAATCATACAGCGAGACTTCAAACTTCAACGGTGGTTGCTACATTGATGGTGCGCCCGCGCTGTGCGAAGAGTTGATGAATCTCGCCAACAACGGCGCCGCCAAGAGCGTGAGAACGAATGACATCTTTGCCGCCATGGATCGGGGAATGTATCTCATAAGGGAGACCAACGCTGTTGGAGGGTGGGTTGATAAGCAGTGGGTCACGCGCACAGCGGTCAGGTTCCACTTCGGCGGCTTTATGCGCCAGAATGATCAGGAGCGAACCGCTGTCATCATGCCTGGAGCCACTGATGAGCAGGAAAAACGCATACAAGCGGGATTCAGTTTGGCCAAGAAAATCTTAAAAACCAACAAGAAGTGTGCAGACTTCTTTGGCGGTGCTGAAAAAGCACTGCAAGTCTTGGACTTTGAAACCGCCTACCAGGTTGATCAGAGTATCGATCCCGATAAGGATGGTCACCCTACCGCTGCAAGCGTAATAGGAGCCACTTACGTGTATCTTAATCCGATAGGGTTCATATTTGACGAGTCGGCTACGATTAATCTAGCCACTCCAGGAAGTAAGCTGCCGAATCCCGAAATGTCCACAATCACCCTGACTGGAGAAGAGGCGGCCGCGTTCGCCTTCTTTCACGAAACCGCACACAAGACACACGGTAGCAGGTTTGGCGGTACCGACAAAGATTATGGTAAGGGTGACAAATACCTACTTCGTGGTTATCAAAACAATTGGAAAATATGGAATGCGTGTTTTTCAGGAGCTAAAGCCACCCCGCGGAGTGGTGGAGGTCTTCCCAAGTAGCCATTGTTAGGCATCGTTTTGAGCGGGAGAAATTGTCATGAGAAGAACATCACGAATCGTGTTACTAGTCTTGTTCGCTGGGCTTGGAATTTGTTCTTTGACGAGTGCCAAACTTAAGCGGGAAACCGTAACCACCAATACGAGGAAGCTTGAACTTACGACGGCCATCGTTGAGAACTACTCGTGTGCGCGCACCTCAATGGCGCTCCGATTACGCCTGACGTACAAAAACACTGGCGCTGAGCCGCTCATTATCGACAAGAGGGCTGTGAAAATCATTGACCGCTACATGGTCAGCCGTAGCTTGAAGGACGCGATGAACAGAAGCTACCTCCAGGAGGTGAGAGCGGAAGACTTTGGCGGAAATTACGGATTGGATCCCAAAGCAGAACCTGACTTGTCCGGATTTACGATACTCAAGCCGGGAGAGGCATACGATATTGACGGACCCACAACTAGTTTTATCGTGGAGGATGAAAGACCTAACGCGAAAGGGTCCCTTTTCGCCGGAGCTTACTTTCTCCAGGTTCAAGTTGATACCTGGTCTTACTCTACGAACACCGCAGAATTGCGTAGACGCTGGAAAAATCAAGGCTATTTGTGGTCTAACCCCCTGGTCTCTGTACCTATGTCCTTTTCAGTTCAAAAGAATCGCCAGGTTAGAACCTGCTCTTGATGCAAAACCGACGGCGAGCGGCTTATAAAGGAAAACGCTTTGGCAGGATCGACGACGATGGAACCCTCAAAGCCCGTATGAACGCATAGGAAGGGCCCCCTTAACTTACAACTGAACCTGGAGGACAGGAGAATGAAGTACGGATTCGTGTTGTTTGTGCTCCTGGGGACGGCGATCACTGCGCAAACAGTTACGGCGGAGCTGACCTCGGGAAAACCCATCGCTTCCGCCCCTCGGAACGCGCGATTGCAGCTTACCACCTCAATTGTGAAAGAGAGGTCGTGCTTTGCGGGTCACTTAGCTCTGGGTTTGAGACTTAGCTTCAGTAATACCGGAAGTGAACCAGTGATCCTCGACAAGCGAAGCGTAATCACGCGTGCGTTCGTAGGGCGTAGTCCGTCGGCCTTAGCGGCCAGGAAGTACGATCAGGCAATCCGGGCCGATCAATGGGGTTCTTACTTCCTGGCTGACCCCGGCAACATGTCAACCCTAACGGTGATTCAGCCCGGGGAAGCCTTTGATCTGGAGACGGACCAAACGCGTGTTTCCCTTGATGTTGTAGGAGCTGCTCATGAATCGAAAGGACTTCCGGTCGCGGGTAACTACTTTCTTCAAATTGAAGTAGCGACGTGGACATACCTACCTGATCCAGCCAGATACAAGAAAGCGTGGGGTGACAAAGGTTACCTGTGGTCTGAAGGGCTGACCTCAGAGCCAATGTCTTTTGTTGTCCAGAAGGATCGGCTGGTCGTGAAATGCTCGTAAGGGCTTCGAGTCGCACAATCGAAAAACATTAAGACCGTGCGACGCTCCTTTCCATAAGCCGGATTATCAGAATACTTTTGCTGCCCGGGGTGGCGCCACCTTATCTTGACTGCCAACTATCATTATCGCCTTGGCGTTTTTCGACACTCCTTCGAGTTGTTCGATAGGAGAAAGCGTGTCTATCTTACCCTGAAAGATTCGTTGACCTGTCAGATGGAACATAATGTTAGGTGCGGCGATCATGTCGGCCATCCGGAAGTAGTTCTACTAATCGTCGGGCTAACCGCCTCTCCCGTTCTGGACGCTACGGCCTCCATTGCTGGCTAAGCCGGCTATTGACCTAATCAAAACTTGTCTCACGGACACCGACGAAGCTGTTCGGATCGCCGCGCAAAAACTCATCGACATTATCGGACACCCAAGTAAGCTCCGCAGTTGAAGTTGGCGGCTGTGATTCTCGGCCTCCTGATTCACCAGGAGTTATTTGCGGGAGTTTTCATGACCACTACATTTTCACGAGATCTTCGATTTTCCTGTCCAAATCGTGGGCGACGCGATCTGGATTTATGATACTAAGGTCTAATTGAATCGCCTCGGTGCGGGTGATATTGTTCACAATACGAAGCATGGCGTAAAAGAATGAGAGTTGAACTCTTTCCACCCGACTCTGTCACAGAGCCGCGTCATTGGCTACGGCATGATCAGGCCTTCGCAATGATGTTGCGGCCCGGTTCAATTGAATGGGGCTCGAAGCGTTCCGCGCTGGAAAAGTTCGACTACGGGCCGGGCGACTTAGCCCTGTGCCATCGTCATGTAGGTGAGTGGGTTGGCCGGATGAAGGTGACGCATCTGCAGGTCGGTGTTTCCGATGCGGCACTGATGGCCGGCTCTGACGGAGCTTACGGCGAGGTAGAACTGCACCCTTCACGGAAGTTTGCGGACCTGCGCCTGAGTGCGATGGTGGCGGCCGTTCATGCGGAGATGGTTGCCGGCTTTCCGAACGGGCGGCTGTTTCTGGATTCTGTCGAACAGGCAATGGCCGTCGCGCTGGTCAATGGCCATGCAGTGAGGCACCGTCCTGTGCAGATATACCGAGGCGGACTAGGCTCAGCGCGCTTGCGAAGGATTAAAGAGTTGGTTCAGTCGAAGCTCGAAGACGACTTGAGTCTCGACGAGATGGCGCAAACAGTAGGATTGAGCACAGCTCATTTCGCACGGATGTTTCGCAAGTCAACGGGCGAGACCCCGCATCGATTTGTTCTGCGCCAGAGACTTGAGCGTGCTAAAGCGATGTTGCGTGCTCCCGATGCGCGCGTGTTGGACGTGGCCGTGGCCTGTGGCTTCAAGACCCAGCAGCACTTTGCACAGGTCTTTCGTGACCTCTGGGGAGTTAGCCCGACAGAGTATCGCCAGGCTGTTGTCGGCCTCGAAGTGACTTACGTGTCGGATCCCAGCTCCGAAGATACACCACACCTGGTGATACCTGATTCGCAGCCGGAACTTCACTCTCACCGGTTGCCGTTCGCCTCTTTGTTAACGTCAAAGCGTATCCGGAATCTGTAACTGATCGCGACTTGTGTCCGCCTCAACACCCTGCGTCCTCCAGCCCAGGGTTGCCGCTTTGGGCTATCCTGGGTCCACGACCCATTTTGTGTATCAACCGCAACGCGGTTTTGCGCCTATCTGCGGCATTCCTAATAAGAATCACGCAACCGCGTTGCGGTTGAAAATCCTTTTTCTTCCACTTGCCCAAGGTAGCCGAAGCGGCAACCCTGGGCTGGAGGACAAAGCCCCTTTGGGGCATAAACGAAAATCCTGCACAGCGGCTTTGCTGCAAAAGTCTTTTCCACCTCCGGATGCGGGACTGAATGGAAATAGCCCAGCGCTTCAGAGGTGTGTCAAAACTCGGAGTTCCAGCGCCAAAGGTGCGAAATGTAACAGCCTGGGCCACCGGCCCAGGTTGAGGTAGTTGCAGGATCCAAGCGCTGAAAGCGCGAAATAACGTCAGCGCTTCTAGTGCTGTCTTCGTTTAACGGTTCTATTTCGCGCCTTCAGCGCTTTCTAAATCTGACTTGACGAGCACCTGGGGCGTTGCCCCAGGCTATTACATTTCGCGCCGTTGGCGCTTGTTCGCCGACTTTTGCAGCAAAGCCCTGCACAGCACCTCAACCCGCTGCTGACTTTTGGGGCCAAGCCCTCGGAAAGCATGAAATTAGCAAGATTCCGACCATCCCAGCAGAAATCCGCACAAGTCCATTTCCGATCTGCAGTTTACTTACGGTTGTCAGCAGAAGTCGGTGACGAATTCAATACGGAGGGTAGGAATGATGGAAGCAATTGGATTGTTAGTTACGCTCGAAGCACACGCAGGCAAGGAGGCTGATGCCGAGGCATTTCTAAAATCAGTTCAGCCACTCGCGCTGAATGAAGAAGGCACCTTGAAATGGTATGCGATCAAGATCTGGCCGGGGAAGTTCGGCATCTTCGACACCTTTGCCAATGAAGCGGGTCGCAATGCCCACCTGACTGGCGAGATTGCGAAGGCCTTGACGGCTCGGGCCAGCGAATTATTTGCGGTTCCTCCGCAGGTGGAAAAAGTGGAGGTCCTTGCAAGGACACCCTCAAAAGGGTGAGTGCGAGAGGAGCTTATAAATGGCAAATACGTCGAAAACAGCAATTGTTACTGGAGCCTCGCAAGGGATCGGTGCGGGACTCGTCGAAGCGTTCTTGAAACGAGGCTACAACGTAGTCGCAAACTCGCGAAATATTACCAAAGCAAATCCATTCGCAGGCGCCGCGAATGTTGCGTTGGTCGCCGGAGACATTGGTCACCCCGGCACGGCCGCAACGATTGTGGATACTGCCATGTCGCGATTCGGCCGCATCGATGTGCTGATAAATAATGCAGGTGTTTTTATTCCGAAACCCTTCACCGAATACACGACTGAAGATTTCAACACTTTAGTCTCTACGACGCTTGCAGGTTTTCTCTATGTCTCACAGCTCGCCGTAAAGCAAATGTTGCGGCAGAAATCGGGCAGCATCGTCAACATCTCAACCACCTTGGTTGACCAACCGATCGCAGGTGTAGGGGCGGCCGTTCAAATCATGCTTAAGGGCGGCTTGAATGCAGTGACACGCGCCCTTGCCATTGAATACGCGAAGGAAGGTATCCGGGTAAACACCATAGCGCTTGGAATAATCAATACTCCCATGCATAAACCGGAGACTCATGACTTTCTCAAAGGGTTGCACCCGGTCGGCAGGATCGGTGAGGTCAAAGAAGTCGTCGACGCAGCTTTGTTTCTGACCGATGCCAGGTTCACCACGGGTGAAATACTGCACGTGGATGGCGGCGCGCACGCGGGCAAATGGTGACCCGGAACGGTTCGTTGCCGCCTCGCACGCGGGCTCCACTTGACTCGGGGCCTTTTCGGCTTATGCAAGTCGCCATTCATTTCCCACCCGGCAGAGGTTGCTCGGCTGATCGAACAGGCGGCGATATAAATGTGGCAAGCAATGCTCGCTTCATTACATCGGCATCGAGTAATTCAGACCAATTAACGCCACGGTCCATACAACCTGCGCAGGATCGACATGAGTCGAACCAGGAAAAGAAGATGGATAAAAATTCGACAAGGGGATTGGTAAGCGGCGAAGGATCTCGCCCGGCCGGTGCCGAGCAGCGGCTGAAAGATCTGGGCATCAAGCTCCCGGCGCCACCTGAGCCGTTCGGCACCTATGTGGAAGCGGTGCAGACGGGCAATCTGCTCTTTTTGACTGGGATGCTGCCCACGGAAGGCCGCGCGGCGAAGTTCATTGGGCGCGTCGGCGCGGAGCTTGATGTGGAAGCGGGGCGGCAGGCGGCTTATCTCGCTGCACTCAACGGCCTTGCGGTGGCGCGCGAACACCTGGGATCTCTCGATAAAGTCACGCGGATCGTCCGGCTCGGCGTGTCGGTGGCGACCTCGGGAGATGTTCGCGATCAGCCGAAAGTTGCTGACGGCGCGTCGGAGTTGCTGCAAGACATGTTTGGAAAAGAGAAGAACCCCAGCAGGCTAGTTTACGGCGTCGCCAGCCTTCCACTCGGCGCCCCGGTCGAGTTGGAGATCATTTTCGAGGTAGCGACGTAAACGTGTGGCGACGAATGGTTTTGATAGCGCCCGAAAATTCATAGGAGACAAAATATGCAAACCGAAACTCAGATGAAAAGGCAAATACATCTTACACGGCACTCTCGCAACTATTGGCGAGTAACCATTGACCATCCGCCGCTCAATATTTTCGGTCCGGACACCATTCCGCAACTCGATGAGGTCATCACGGCGATCGAAACGGACGAGGACGTCAAAGTGGTGGTCTTTGACAGCGCCGTCGAAGGATTCTTTCTGACTCATTACGACTTCGTGGCGCCAGTCGAGAACACAACTCGTTTAGCGCCGGGGCCGACAGGGCTGCAACCTCTGCCCGACATGCTGGTGCGGCTTAGTCGTGCTCCGGTGGTATCGATTGCGTCAATTCGTGGACGCGCGACGGGCGTGGGAAGCGAGTTGGCCCTGGCCTGCGACATGCGTTTCGCCAGCCGTGAAAAAGCGATCTTGTCGCACTTTGAGGTCGGAGCTGGAATCGTACCAGGCGGTGGCCCAATGGCCCGGTTACCCCGTTTGATGGGAAGGGGTCGTGCACTCGAAGTATTTCTGGGAGCCGACGATATCCCTGGCGATCTGGCCGAACGATACGGCTACGTGAATCGCTCATTCCCGGATGCTGACCTCGATGCGTTTGTCGAGTCCCTCGCAACCCGCATCGCATCGTTCGACAAACGTGCGATCAGCGAGACAAAGCGCTTCGTCGACGTCGCCAGTTTGCCGCCTGACTACGAAATCGCACCGGAGTGGGATGTGTGCATTGCCTCGATCATGCGGCCGGCCGCACAAGAGAGGATTAAGAAGTTGATGGAGCGGGGATTTCACCAGACTGGTGACGTGGAGAACCGGCTGGGCTATCACGTCGGCCAACTCGGCAGCTAAGGAGACCAAAGAATAAGGAGAAGATGAGCAATGTCACAAGATTATTCCGGGCCCAACGTCCAGAAAGGATCAAATATGGAGCAGAAAGAATTAATTGGGATTTCACGCCGTTGTCTCCTGGCAATGTCGAGCGTTTCCGCGGCAGCAACGTTGCTCGCGGGCCTGGGTCGCTTCACGTCCTCCGGTAATGCAAAAGCGTCAGACCTGCTCACCACTACTTTTGGAACGAATACATCATTTGGTCCGATCAAGCAGATTGATTCCGGCATGCTAAACGTTGGTTACGCCGAATCGGGACCTGCCAATGGTCCCCCGGTCATTCTGTTGCACGGCTGGCCTTACGACATTTACAGCTTTGTCGATGTTGCGCCCTTATTGGCCGCGCGAGGTTACAGAGTGATAGTTCCTTACCTGCGCAGTTATGGAGCGACACGCTTTCTTTCGAGCGAGACGTTTCGCAACGGTCAACCAGCGGCAGTTGCCTCGGATATCGTCGCGTTGCTGGATAGTCTCAAGATCGAGAAAGCAATTCTCGCCGGTTTTGATTGGGGCGCACGAACCGCCAACATCATCGCCGCGCTTTGGCCGGAGCGCTGCAAAGCCATGGTCTCAGTGAGTGGTTATCTGATTGGCAGCCAGGCAGCCGGCAGGGTGCCGTTGCCGCCAGGCGCTGAGCTCCAATGGTGGTATCAATATTACTTTGCGACCGAACGCGGCCGGGCCGGCTACGAAAAATATCGACACGATTTTGCCAGGCTCATTTGGCAGCTCGCTTCGCCAAAATGGAACTTCGACGATGCCACGTTCGATCGCAGCGCGGCGTCCTTTGAGAATGCGGATCATGCGCAGATCGTGATTCACAATTACCGTTGGCGTCTGGGCATCGCTGAGGGCGAGACGAGATATGACGATCTGGAGAAACGGCTCGCCGCCGGCCCGGTCATCACGGTGCCGACAATTACCATGGAAGGCGATGCCAATGGCGCGTCGCATCCTGATCCCGGTTCGTATGCGAAGAAATTCTCCGGCAAGTATTCGCACCGGACGATCAACGGAGGCATCGGACACAACTTACCCCAGGAAGCGCCAAAAGCATTCGCCGACGCAATCGTCGAAGTCGATGGTTACTGAGGTTCCGCGTCGTGCTAACTTTGGCTTGACGAACTCAACTGAACGAACGGATTTGTCGAGTTCATTCGACGACCGTATTAAGCAGGAGGTTTTGTATGTCTACGATTACTACCAGGGACGGGACGCAGATCTATTACAAGGACTGGGGCACTGGCCAACCGGTTGTCTTTAGCCACGGCTGGCCGCTCTCGGCGGATGCTTTCGAAGATCAGATGTTCTTTCTGGCTGCGAATGGATATCGTTGCCTCGCGCACGACCGCCGTGGTCATGGACGCTCGAGTCAGCCATGGAACGGCAACAATTTGGACACCTACGCGGACGATCTCGCTGAGCTTACTGAAGCTCTCGATCTGAAAGATGCCATTCATGTGGGCCATTCAACCGGCGGTGGCGAAGTCGCCCGTTACATCGGACGTCACGGCAGCAGCCGCGTTAGCAAAGCGGTTTTGATCGGCGCCATTACACCGGTGATGGTGAAGAGCGAAACCAATCCCGGCGGCTTACCGATGGCTGTGTTCGACGAGATTCGTGCGAACGTGCTGGCCGATCGTTCGAAGTTCTGGAAGGACCTTTCCATTGCGTTCTATGGATTCAACCGGCCCGGCGCGAAGGTTTCGGAAGGTCTGCGCGAATCATTCTGGCTGCAGGGGATGATGTGCGGACTTCCGGGTGCGTACTTCTGCATCAAGGCGTTTTCCGAAACCGATCTCACCGAGGATCTCAAAAAAATCGACGTACCGGTCTTGATCCTGCACGGCGATGACGATCAAATCGTACCCATCGACAATTCGGCAAGACTGTCAGCAAAGATTGTTAGGAAGGCGACGCTCAAGGTCTATCCGGGCGCGCCGCACGGGATGTGCTCGACGCACAAGGACCAGGTGAATGCAGACCTGCTTGCTTTCATAAAAGGTGAGCAAGCGGCGGTGGCGTGATCGCAGGATTTCCCCCGACGTGAACGAACGTGCCGTCGTCGCGACGGCTGGCGCAACTGCATTTTAATGACGGCACAATGGCCGAGCACTGGACGACGATGAGGTGTAAGGATGACCTGGAATCAAAATCGACTGACTGAAAGACTCGGCATCGACTATCCGATCATTCAAGGGCCGCTCGGTGGATTGTCGTCGCAGAGATTGACGGCGGCAGTATCGAATTTTGGTGGCTTGGGATCTTTCGGCGCGCTTAATCTGTCACCGGAAGAAATTAAGAACGTTATATCTCAGATTCGTTCACTGACATCGAAACCATTCGCGGTGAACCTGTGGGTATCGATGGAAGATGAGGGCGCGCGAAGTTCAGACGAAGTGGCTTTCAACCGAAGCCTTGCGCCGCTGGCGAGCTACTTCGAAGAATTGAACGTACCTCGTCCGGAATACAAACCATACTCGCCGATCCGATTTGAAGATCAGGCTCGCATTCTGTTGGATGAGAAAGTGCCCGTCTTCAGCTTCATCTTCGGAATTCCGCCAAAAGAAATCCTTGACGAGTGTCGAGCGAAAGGCGTCGCGACTATTGGAACGGCCACGACACCAGACGAGGCAATTGCTCTCCAAAATGCGGGCGTCGATGCCGTCGTCGCTTCCGGCTTCGAAGCCGGCGGTCATCGTGGTTCTTTTCTTCGCGCCGCAGAGGATTCTGTGACAGGAACTTTTTCGCTCGTTCCGCGGACTGTCGACGTGGTTGACGTGCCTGTGATAGCTGCAGGCGGCATCGCCGACGCCCGTGGCGTGATCTCCGCTCTTGCGCTCGGCGCCGAGGCAGTGCAGATGGGAACAGCATTTCTCACCTGTGAAGACTCGGGCGCGAGCCGGATTCATCGTGAGGCGCTGATGCAGCGCAAGGCTGAATACACCGGGCTGACAAAGGCCTTCACGGGAAGGCTGGGGCGGGGAATTCAAAATCGGTTGATGCGCGAGTTGAATCAGAAGCGAGCCGAGATTTTGCCATACCCGCTGCAGCGGATGCTTGTCAGAAATCTTTCGATTGCGGCCGTGGCGGCTGGCCAAGCGGATCTGATGCCTTTGTGGGCAGGGCAAAGCGCCAGTCTTTCAACTTGTACCGAAGTTTCGGTTTTCCTGAATTCATTGGTTGAGGAAGTCTCTGAAATCGCCGGCCCGCTGACTGAATGGACCGCAAAACGCCGTGAGAAAAAGAGTAGTGTCTCAATTTGAGGATGGAGTCAGAACCGGGAGCGGTAGCGACCGTGTAACGTCCTGGCAAACTCGATTCTTGCTATCAGTTGCGACCCGGTCGCTACCGCTCTCGGTACTGACTCCATCACGTCAACGACAAAATAACGAAGGGCTCGGCGCCAATTGGAAACCGCGACGCGCTTTTTGGGCTGATCGCGCAGCCAACGAAAGCGCGCTGCGCACAAATCTGCTGTCGCTGCTATCGGACAAATGTAGACGCATATCCTAAATGGCAAGCGTGGATGCGCGAGCAACAACCGCGGCTCATGGTGATCTGGGGTAAGTACGATCTCTCCTTCGATCTCGGTGAACCTGAACGCTATCGCAAGGACGTGCCGAACGCTCAGGTTCACGTTCTCGAGGCCGGCCACTTTGCCCTGGATACGGCTGCGGACGAAATCGCCGCATTGGTGCGAGGCTTTGTACCGGCAAGCCGCTGACGCGATTCGTGGGGGTTCAGCCTCTCGGCGGTCGGCCTCGCCATTTCGGCCAGACTTGGTGTTTCCGATTACGATAGCGATTCCAAGCATAGTCTACTTCAGTTCGATTGGCTCACTCGGGCAGCCCACGTTACCTCACCTGCGAAATCCAAAATCGCGATGCAGGTCGGACAGTTTCGAAGTTCGATGCCGTTAGCTTCTGCATCGGTAAGCGCTCTGACGGCTTCACGGCTCACCACCGCTTGTGACATCTCTTCACCACTCCTTTCGATCTTCGATCATTAGTTAATTGCGCCCATCCGGCCCTCACGGTAATCATCAATCGCCTGCCGGATTTCGCCTTCGGTGTTCATCACAAACGGCCCGTAGCGCGCGATTGGTTCGTTCAAGGGCACTCCGCCGATGAACAAGATTTCCAGCGTAGCCTTCGCATCCGCCGGATTTTCAATTCTTACTTCATCGCCGTCCTGCGCGAACAGGACCATCTGCCCGTCACCAGCGCGTTCGCCTTCTGCTCCGAACAAACCGTCTCCCTCAATGATGTAAGCGAAGGCGTTGTAAGCACGCGGCACCTTTGCGGTGGCCGCGCCACCGGGCTTGATCCTGTAATGCAGGTAGATGATCGGTGTGCGCGTCTCAATGACGGCTTTCGCGCCCATCGCCTCGCCGGCGATTACGCTCACTTTTACCAGGCCGTCGGCCGACGTAGCTTTAGGAATTTGCGAGGCCGGTATCTCCTGATAACGCGGATTCATCATCTTGTCGCGCTGGGGCAGGTTCACCCAAAGTTGGAATCCGTGCATCCGGCCTCCAGTACGCGCGAACTCTGCGGCCGGCATCTCGGCGTGGATCACACCCGCTCCGGCCGTCATCCACTGCACGTCACCTGGTCTGAGGCGTCCGGCGTGTCCGCGAGAATCCTTATGCTCCATGTCACCGGACAGCATGTAGGTGACAGTCTCGAACCCCCTATGAGGGTGGTCCGGGGCGCCCTTGGCTTCTCCGGGCGGAACTTCCATCGGCCCCATCTCATCAAGTAACAGGAACGGATCAAAGTCCGAAAACGTCGCCTTGGGAAACGGACGGCGAACGAGAAAGCCCGCGCCTTCCAAAGTCTCAATGCTGTTCACGATTCCTGAGACCGTGCGTCTTCGTTCCGCGCTGGTCTCCTCACCTCTCAATGCTTCACTCACAATCGACATAACCCTTCCTCTCCTTCCCGTTTTGGCACGCGCCAGGAAATGGCGTAAATCGTGGGAACGACTCATGGCTTACTCTCCTCTTCACGTTGCTCTAAAGAGCCTGCCGCTTCATAACCAATCTTCTTCAAGAGGCTGATCAGCGTCTTGCGCTCCGGCTTTGTCAGCGAGGCGGACGACAGTCTTTCCATGTCCGCGGCGTGATCGGCGTAAACACGAGTGATTAGCTTCCGGCCTGTCTGCGTCAAATGAACTATTCTCGCCCGCCGATCGGTACCGTGCGCGCGCCGCTCCACCAACCGCTTCGTCTCTAAGCGGTCCACTGCGACCGTGATCGACCCGCTCGTCAACAGAACTTTCTTCCCGATCTCATTAATGGGAAGTGGCCCCTTGTGCAGCAGGGCTTCGAGTACCGCGAAGTCACTGCCGCACATCTCCAATCCTGAGAGGCTCTTTTCGGCATAGGCCTCGGCCGCGCGGGCCGCCTTCCACAACACGAGGAAAACGTGAACTCCACTTCCGCCCGTTAACGATTCCAGTTTCGGTGTGCTCATCCGGTTCGCCTGCCTCTCTCTCTCTCTCTCTCTCAAGTATCTTGATATAAAGATACTTCACACGCAGGAAGATGTCAAATCACACAAGAGAGGGGATTACGCTCCTTAATCGCACGACGCGTTATGCGAGGCGACGGAAAGCGGATTGACCCAGTAGGTCTAGACTCTTTCAATTGGCCTTGAAGGCAACTGCGGAGACGTTCATTCCAGGTAAGAGTAAGTTCCGGAGAACGTAATTTGGGACCTCATCGTTTAGCGGTATTCGGTATGTTGGCGCTCATTGCTTACCCTTTAAGAAGAAGTCTGGACTTTGACGTACCTAAGAATGGCAACAGGCCGAGCATCAGCAGGCAGGCAATCAAAGGCACCGCTAATCCAGCACGAAGGCTGCCTGTTCGGGTTGAAGTGAGACCTACAAGCCAGGGGATCGTGGCCCCGCCCAAACTTGCAAGTGCGAATGCGATGCTTCCCACGCCTCTGGCCCGCTTGCCGTAATGGCCGGTCAATGACGAGACAAGCAAAGGAAAGATACAGGCAAAACCCAAGCCTGCGCCCACCAGGCAGATAGCCGCGCTCGCCTCGTTTGCGAGCCACAACAACGCGCCGTTGGAAGCAACTGCGATCGTGAGACCCAGAATCAATACAGTTTGTTCGGCCGCTTGGCGAAGGATTATTGGACCGAGCGCCCTCCCTGTCAGCAGACCAGACCAAAAAAACATGGGGGCCAACTCCCAGAGATTTGTCGTATTCGTTCCAGTGCGTTTGGCCAGCGTCGCCGCCCAGCCGCCGATCGCACCTTCAGTGCCGCAGTAAAGAAAAAAAAACGCGCCCAACACTACGGCGGGCTTGATGCCCACGTACGGGTCATTCGAAACTGTCGGTACGGCCGCACTTCTCAGCGGGGTGGGCTCGATGTCCATCGACACGAAAGCCAGCGCGTGGAGAGCCGCCAAAACTGAGATTGCGCAAAGCAATGGCCCGAGCCAGTGATTTCGTTGCGCGAGCATGACAAGCAGCGGGCAAGTTATCGCCCCAATACCCCAGGCCAGGTTCAAAATCGTGAGTGCCGACGCGCGTCGTGTGGCCGCAGCCTCAGCAACCCAAAGATTGGTAGCTGAGAGCACCAGACCCAGACCGTACCCGAACCCGCCGGTTGCTATCAGGCCGAGGATCTCGCCGCCGAAATTCAAGACCGTAATTCCCAACGCGATGAAGGTGAACCCAATTCCCAGTGTCTGCCCATATCCGCGCCAGGAAATCAAAGAGGCGAGGGAAACGATTCCCAGTAAGTTGCCGCAGAACTGTAGCGTGAAGAAGAGCCCGGCGCGTTCATCGCTCAGTGACCAGCGGGCGATTAAGATCGGGAGGATTGGCCCCAGAATGACAGTCACGACACCCGCCACCATGAATCCTGAGTGAACGATCGCATTCGTTGCTCTCTTAGCGGGAAGATTGTCGCTCAGGATTTCCATAGAGTCGGACGGTGCCGGTCATTCTCAAATCGGGCCTTGAAGCATCTACTCGCTTCCAGGGATCTTGCAGGCCGCGGCAGGAGCGAGGAGGTTCTCACTAAGCCAACTTTAGTCCGACTTGTCTAACGCTCCGACGTGCCGGCGCGGTAGAATTGCGCACAACAAACTCAGGCTCAATCGTGATTTCCGGGACGTAGGTTTCGCGGTTTTCGATTTGGCTCAGCAGAGTTTGCGCTGCGAGCTCTCCCATCTTTTGTAGCGGTTGCCGCACTGTCGTGATGGCCGGGTTGTGGTAGGCCGCGCTCTCAATGTCGTCAAATCCCACAACGGAAATATCATCCGGAACCCGAAGGCCCGCTTCATGGATTGCGCGAATGGCGCCGATCGCCGAGGCGTCGTTATAAGCAAATAGTGCAGTGAACGATCCCTGTCTTCGAGCAAGAAACCTCTGCGCGAAAACGTATCCGAGATCCGGTGTCGCCGCATCGCCTTTAAGCCGCATCACCAGCTCCGGATTAATACTAATGCCCAGTTCGTCGCTGACCTGGGCGATGGCCTGCCAACGATCTTCAGAATCCGAGCTGCTCGTCGGGCCCTTCATGACTGCGATCTCCTGGTGGCCCAGGTTTTTCAAATGCATAAGCGCCATCTCGGCGGCGCTTCGGTGATCGAGGATTAGATTCGTCACACCTTCCACCTGACGGTGTCCGGCGACTGCTATTGTCGGAAGTGCTGGCGGCTCATTGATTGATGTATCCACGGTGATGAAGCCTTCGACACCTCTTTCCAGCAAGAGATGAGAGTATGTCTGGAGGAGTTGCGGGTCATGTCGATGAGCCACAGCCAGAAAGAAGAAGTCACGCTGTCTTAGATATTGCTCAATACCGCTGATGACCATTCCGCCGTAAGGATCGCCTATCTCTTCAGTGATCACACCAATCGTAAAGGTCCGCTTAACTCGCAGACTGCGAGCGAAGAAATTGGGACGATAATTCAGTTCGCGCACCGCTGCTAGAATCCGATTCTTGGTGTGCTGTGGGAACGCGCGTGATGCGGGCGAGTTGTTTAGTACGGCCGAAACGGTTCCGGGAGTTAGCCCCACATGTTCCGCGACGGTCTTCAACGTCACCCGTGATTGTTTCGGTTCGTTCCTCTTGCGAGATTTCATCAGAGCGTACCCTCTAGCCTCTAGAACATTACCCTAAGAACCATAATGTTTCTTTCTTGCGATTTGGGCGGCGACACTTTAATCGTGCGCATTCTACCGCATTAGCGAACCCGACGCACTAAAAAGCCAGCCGCGCCTAAAGCTGTATTATGCCCTAGAAAATCGATTTTCTAGTTGACACGCCCCGAGACTTCTGGTAAATGTCAGCCCGCTACTGGGACCGTCAGCTCCGTGAAACAGCTTTCATAAAGAATTTCTCACGCGCTCTTATAAAAGGAGCTGAGCAGTAAATCGTTTCGCATCGCAAACATTAAGAGCCCAGGAGGCGTGACACCAAGAACCGAGATTTCGGCGTTCGGCCCACGCGGCCTTACGCGCAACAAGCCGCGGCCTGAGTTTGAATCTCACTGAGGTGCGTCAGCCGATCTGTCTGGCGGGTTAGATTAAGTATCTGCAATTTTGATTCGCAGGCGTTTCGATCGTCTTCCGTCCGAACTTTTCATTGGAGGTTACTGACATGTTAAGTGGAAGCAACTCGCGGGAACACTTTGTCACCAGTCGAATTGGGGTGCTACTCGGATTGATGGTTTGTTTGATGGTCTACAGCGGCGTGAGCGTGCAGGCGCAAACGATCTTCGGCCGCATCTCCGGTACCGTAAGAGACGGTAACGGCAGCGCGGTCCCCAACGCCAGTATCACTATCACCAATGCGGCGACGAACCTTGTACGCAATGTCGTGTCGGATGAGGACGGATTTTATACCGCCACCAATCTACCCGTGGGCACTTACACAATTCTTGTCAGCCGCGATGGCTTCAAGAGGGCGCAACAAGCCGGCGTGGTGCTTGCGGCAGACGCCCGCTTAACGCTGGACATGACCCTCGAAGTCGGCCAGTTGACAGAAACAGTGCAAGTCGCAAGCGGCTTTGGGGAGACGGTGAATACTACGTCCGGTGAAATAGCTCGGGTGGTGGACCAGAGACAGGTGCAGAACCTGGCGCTGAACGGTCGCAACTATATGCAATTGGTGACGCTAATCCCGGGCGCCGTAATCCTTGACGAGGATCAGTTGGCGTTGACGACGAGTCTGAGTATCAGTCAGGCCTCAGTCAACGGTAATCGGCCTAACTATAACAGTCTCTCGGTTGATGGCGGCTTCAACATGGACTCGGGCAGCAACAACAGCCAGGTCAACAACGTCGGAATTGACTTTGTGCAGGAAGTTAAGATTCAAACCTCCAACTTCTCAGCGGAATATGGGCGTAACGCCGGAGCAGCGATCAATATCGTGACCCGGGGCGGAGGGAACACCTATCATGGCGCCGCCTTTGAGTTCCTTCGCAACGACAAGCTTGACGCCCGCAACTTCTTCTCGCCGGTAAAAGCGAAACTGCGCTTTAACAATTTCGGTTGGAACTTCAACGGACCGATCAAGAAAGATAAGCTCTTCTTTTTTGGGGGCCAGGAATACAAGCGCATCCGTCAGGATACGGCTCCGGTAAGACGCAGTCTGCCGACCAGCGCAGAGAGACTGGGCGACTTCAGTGCCCGCACCGGAACCCTCAATGTTCCCACTGGGTACACGGCGATCAATCCAGCAACCGGTGCGACTGTTGCTGCCGGTCAACCAATTCCTAATCGAAATCTGGCGAATCTGCGACTCAACGGCGCGCCTGTCGGTCTCAGCACTGATGGACGGGCAATCGCCTCAGTGTACAGCGCCATGCAAAAACTGGCCGTCGCCTACGCCGACACGCCGACGGCCAACAACGCCACGTTCCAGCAACCGGGTCCGTTCGACTGGCGCGAGGACAACCTGCGGATTGATCACCGCTTCAACGAAAAACACAGCATCTATGGCCGTTACTTCCATGACTACTACAATCTGATTGATCCGTACGGCACTTTCATCACTTCGCAATTGCCTACGATTCCCTCCAATCGGTTGCGTCCTGGATATAGCGTGCAGCTCTCTTACACCTGGCTCATTCATCCCACGCTGATTAACGAAGCGAAGATCAACTCAACCTGGAATGGCCAGCGGATTCCACCGGTCGGCGAGTTTTGGAAACGCGAGACCTACGGTTTTGCCTACGCGCAACTCTTCGCTGGCGGGCGTTATGATAATGGCATCCCCAACACCACCTTCGCCGGCGGCGCGGCCTATTCGAATTTCAGTGGTCCGGCCGCCTCGCTGGTGTCGCCGACCACGGACATCGCCGTCAGCGACAATTTGACTATGATTCGCGGCAAACACTCCTTAAAGATGGGAGGGCTGATAGTCCGCAATCGAAAAGACCAGAACGGGCGCTCGGGATACACGGGTAACCTCGCCTTTAACACGAACAGTAGCAGGTCCACGGGCAACACTTTTGCCGATGCGTTACTGGGAAACTTTCGCACTTACAACGAAGCTGACAACGATCCAATGGGATTCTTCCGTTTCAATCAGTACGAGGCTTATATCACCGACGGCTGGAAGATTACTCGCAAACTCAGCCTGGAAATCGGCGCGCACTTTTATCATTTCGGTCCCACTTATACCCAGGCAAACAACATGACCAATTTCGATCCGAGTCGCTACAATCCGGCCCAGGCGGTGACGATTCTGGCCAGCGGCAATATCGACCCGACCAGGGGCGGCAATCGGTTCAATGGACTAGTGCGCGCGGGCGATGGTATTCCCGTGGATGAGGCAGGGCGAGTCAGCACCAGTGCCGCTGCTTTGGCGCTGGTCCCGACGGGAGCGCCTCGCGGTTTTTACCAGCCCGCGAACAAGATTGGGCCGCGCTTTGGTTTCGCATACGATCCATGGGGTGATGGTAAAACTTCAATCCGAGGCGGCTTTGGGATGTTCTACGATAAGGTTGAGGGCAACTTGATCTTTGGGCAGGTGAACTTGCCGCCGTTTATCAACACTCCTCAATTCGAAAATGGCAACCTTTCGAATATTTCTGGCGGCACGCCTTCCGCGCTCGCTCCATTAGCGGGGATCAGTGCGATCGATCCTAACCTGGATATATCCTACTCGATGAACTACAGCATCGGTGTACAACGCGAGTTATGGCGTGACTTTTTCGTCGAGGCAAACTACGTCGGCAATCAGGGAAGGCACCTGATTCGGCAGCCGGATCTAAACGCGATTCCCTTCGACGCACTGGTTGCCAACGCTCCGCCCGGACCCAACGCCAACCTCAACACCTTACGTCCCTACAAGGGATATACAAATATCAACTTTCGTCTCTCGGATGCCACTTCAACCTACAACGGGCTTCAGCTGTACGTGGTCAAGCGTCAAGGCGACCTGGAGTTGACCGCCGCCTATACCTGGTCGAGAAATCTTACGGATACCAGCGGCAACGGCGACGGGCTGGACGTCGGCGAAGATCCCTTCAATCGTCACTACAATTATGGTCCGGCAACTTTTGATCGAAGGCACATCTTCGTAGCCACTTACGATTATCACATCCCCTTCTTCCGCGGTAAGAAGGGCGTCGAAGGTGCAGTGCTCTCCGGCTGGGAAGTTAGCGGTATCACGCGCTTCCAAAGCGGCGGGTACTTTACGCCTACAGGCAACACCGCAATCGGCACTCGTCGCGCTGACTACGTTGGCGGTCCGGTGCTCTTGTCCAATCCAGGCCCGGACGGCTGGATTAACCCGGCGGCTTTTGCGCCAGCGCCCCTGGGCCGTCGCGGTAACGCGCCTGTGGGCATTGTCCAGGGGCCCAGCCTGCAAACCTGGGACTTCTCAATGCGCAAGCAATTTCGGCTCACCGAGCGATTCAATTTGCGGTTCCAGGCGGATATGTTCAATGCCTTCAATCGGGCAAATTTCCGGGCTCCGGATGTCGCTTTCGCTTCCTGTACGGTCACAGCTACTAGTCAATGTGCGCCTTCAAACGGGGCCTTCGGCAAGATTGGGACCGCGGGTCCAGCTCGGAACATTCAGTTCGGTCTGAAACTCAACTTCTGATCTTTTCGGTGAGGAGTGGTGGCGGTCCCGCCTTACTCATGCTCTTTGTGGTTCAGCAACGGATCATGAAGAGCATGAGTGGTATTGGTGACACGTTACGGCTAAAGGAGTCCGAGATCATTTGGAGCCGCTGTCATATGAAACCCGTTCTGGTTTGCATTTTTCTTTTCGCGCTGATCGCCAACACCCCGGCTCAGCAAATCGATCAGATCGTCAACGCTGATGGCCGAAAAACTGTGAGCCTTGATGGCCAATGGCAAACGATTATCGATCCATATGAATCCGGCTACTATGACTATCGCTATCAACCCAGCGCCAATGGTTATTTCAAAGATGCGAAGCCGAAGACCAAAAGCGATCTGATCGAATATGATTTCGACACCTCCGGATCACTGAAAGTGCCGGGGGATTGGAACACTCAAGAGGACCGTCTGCTGTTCTACGAAGGCACTATCTGGTACAAGAAAGCTTTCGATTATCAGCGAAAGGACAACACTCGCCTCTTTGTTTATTTTGGAGCCGCCAACTATATCGCGGACGTCTATCTCAATGGCCAGAAGCTTGGACGCCACGAAGGCGGATTTACACCTTTCAATTTTGAAATCACCAATCTCGTTCGCGCGGCTAACAATTCCCTGATCGTTAAAGTAGACAACAAGCGACGCCGCGATGCGGTTCCGACCCTGATCACTGATTGGTGGAATTATGGCGGGCTAACTCGCCAGGTCAAGCTGATTGAGACGCCCACCACCTTCGTACACGATTATCTTATTCAGCTTCAAAAAGGATCGCAGGATCGGATCGCCGGTTGGGTGAAGCTTAACGGCAATAAGCTTGACCAGAAAATAACCATCCGAATCCCGGAAGCGCGAATCAGCAAGTCGTTCTCTACGGATGCGAATGGATTTGCGAGTATCAACTTCGATGCCCGCCTCACACTTTGGTCGCCTGACCATCCCAAGCTTTATACAGTTGCGATCGAAACCGAAACAGATACCGTGCAAGATCAGATCGGCTTCCGCACCATTGAGGCCAAAGGCACGGAGATTCTGCTCAACGGCAAACCTGTCTTCCTTCGGGGTGTTTGCATTCACGAAGAAGCGCCGTTTCGCGGCGGCCGGGCTTACAGTCGTGAGGATGCACTAACCGTGCTCACCTGGGCCAAAGAATTGGGAGCCAACTTTGTGCGCCTGGCGCATTATCCTCATAACGAGTTCATCGTGCGCGAAGCTGACCGAATGGGCATCATGGTTTGGTCAGAGATTCCTGTGTACTGGACGATTCTCTGGGAAAACTCAGCCACCCTCGAAAACGCTCAGAACCAATTGGCCGAAATGATTGCTCGCGACAAGAACAAGGCGGCCGTGATCATTTGGTCGATGGCCAATGAAACTCCTCTCGGCGACGCTCGTCTGGCGTTTCTCAAAAAGCTGATCGAGCGCGCCAGAAACCTCGACTCAACTCGGATGATCTCGGCGGCCATGGAGCGGCACTACGTTGATGACAAGACACAGATGATCGACGACCCGCTTGGCGAATACATCGATGTGTTCGGCTGTAACGAGTATGTGGGCTGGTATGACGGCCTCCCGGAAAAGGCCGACGGGCTAACCTGGAAGATGAAGTATCAAAAGCCGCTCGTCATGACGGAATTCGGTGGCGAAGCACCCTACGGACTCCATGGTGATGCGCTGACCAGGTGGACAGAGGAGTATCAGGAAAACGTGTATCAGCACCAGGTGAATATGCTTAAGAGAATTCCATTCTTGCGTGGTACCTGCCCATGGATCCTCATGGACTTTCGCTCTCCCCGGCGGCCCCTGCCGGGCATTCAGGACTTTCACAATCGCAAGGGATTGATTTCAGACCACGGCGAGAAGAAGAAGGCATTCTACGTAATGCAGACATTCTATCGGGAGCTGGCGGCAACGTCATTGAAGTAGTCCAGGGTTTCGGGAAGTGCCCACCCATTCCTCTACGGAACAAGAAATAAGAACAGATGAGCAAAGCAGTCATCTTCGCCGTCATTGGCCTTTCGATCTTTCTTAGCCCTTCCTCTCAACATGGGAATACCGCAAGTCAAGAATCGCCTGGCGATGTCTCTGCTACGCGAGCCGCGATCCCCGGCCAGCGCGAAATAGTGTCCCTGGACGTTAACGATAGCGACGAGTTTCTACAAAACTCAATCCGTTCGCGTGGACCCGAGCGTGACCACTCACAGAAGATTGAGAGCCTGCTGAAGCAGATGACTCTCGAAGAGAAGGTGGGCCAGATGACCCAACTTACTCTGGAAATGATCGTCAGCGGCCGTAATCAAAACATTCAGATCGACCCGGCAAAATTGCAAAAAGCGATCGGCAAATACGGAGTGGGATCGATACTCAATTGTTATGACCAGGCTCTGACTGCTGAAAAGTGGCAGGACCTCATCGGTCAGATTCAAACCGCCGCTAAGAAGACCCGTCTCGGCATTCCCGTAATCTATGGAATCGACTCGATCCACGGTGCAAACTATGTTCAAGGCTCTACCCTCTTTCCGCAAGAGCTTGGGATGGCCGCGACCTGGAATCCCGAGCTAATGAAACGCAGCGCGGAGATCAGCGCGATGGAAACTCGCGCGGTCGGAATCCCCTGGAGCTTTTCACCGGTGCTGGACCTGGGACGTCAGCCGCTTTGGTCCCGCTTCTGGGAAACCTTCGGCGAAGATCCCTACCTCGCGAAAGTTATGGGATCAGCTTTCGTGCGTGGGATGGAAGGTTCGGATATCTCATCACCGGATCATGTTGCCGTCTCGCTGAAGCATTACGTTGGTTACAGTTTTCCGCTTAACGGGACTGACCGTTCTTCGGCGTGGATTCCCGAAAATTATTTGCGCGAATATTTTCTCCCCACCTTCGCCGCGGCGATACAGGGCGGCGCGCACACGGTGATGGTTAACTCAGGGGACATCAACGGGGTTCCCGCCCATGCCAATCATCACCTGCTGACCGACATTCTGCGCGATGAGCTCGGCTTTCAGGGATTCGTAGTTTCTGACTGGGCGGATATTAAGAGACTCGTGCGCGAGTGGCGCGTCGCGGCCGACGAAAAAGACGCCACCCGCATGGCGGTGATGGCCGGCGTCGACATGAGCATGGTTCCGCTTGACTACAGCTTTCCCGATCTTCTGGTAGCACTGGTCAACGAAGGCCTGGTCCCGCAATCACGCATCGACGAAGCAGTACGGCGAATCCTGCGAGTCAAGTTCGAACTTGGTCTTTTTAATGACGCAATGCCGCGTCCGGAGTTGAAGGCGAAGGTCGGACTCGCCGAGTCGAGACAGATTGCCTTACAGGCAGCGCAGGAATCGGTGACACTTTTGAAGAATACAAATGGTCTGTTGCCGCTCCGTAAAAATCAAAAGGTGCTCGTTACTGGACCGACAGCGGATTCTTTGATCTCTTTGAATAACGGCTGGTCATATGTTTGGCAGGGTTCCGAGCCATCGCTATACCCCAAAGACCGGCCCACGATCCGGCAGGCAATTGAAACAAAGCTCGGCCCTGCGAACGTAGCGTATTTGCCGGGGACCAGAATTACGAGGCGGCCAGGCTCGCCATCGAACAGCACGCCCACTAACATCGAAGAAGAAGTGGATATTCCGGCGGCCGTCGCCGCCGCTCAAAATTCCGACATCATCATCCTGTGTCTCGGCGAAGGTTCTTATTGCGAAACACCCGGCACGATCTCGGACTTAACTTTGGGGGACCCGCAACTTAAGTTGGCCGAAGCCCTGGAGGCCACGGGCAAGCCGGTCGTGATCGTGCTGGTTGAAGGCCGGCCCAGGATAATCAATCGCATCGTAAATAGAGCCGCCGCGATCTTGATGGCCTACAACCCTGGTAATGAAGGCGGGCGAGCGATTGCCGACACCTTGTTTGGCGATAACAATCCCAACGGCAGACTTCCGTTCACTTATCCGCGAACCGTCAATGGGTTAATCACTTATGATCACCGGTTTTTCGAGACCGAAGGTGATTGGTCGGCAATTAAACCGCAGTTTGAATTCGGAGCTGGTCTCAGCTACACGAGTTTTCAGTACCGGGACCTGCGCCTGGCCAGGCAGACAATTTCCCGCAGCGGGGAACTTCCCGTGCAAGTCACTTTGACCAATACCGGCAAACGCGCCGGAAAGGAAGTCGCCCAACTCTACGTCACTGATTTGGTAGCTTCGATTGCGCCGCCGGGTAAGCGACTGCGACGGTTCGCGAAGATCTACCTTCAACCCGGCGAGAGCCGCACATTAAGGTTTAAGTTGCGGCTGGAGGATCTGTCATTCATTGGGGCTGACAACAAACCAGTCGCGGAGGACGGGGCCTTTGAGGTTTCAATCGGCGCACTGAAGCAGAGATTTACCTTGGAATAAGCTAATCCGCTCACCGCGGCTTTATTTCTCGCACCACCAACCGATTGCTGTTTGAGCGATGGCGAGACGATCACTTGTGCGAATACGAAGAAAGGTTGGCTTGCGCCCCCGCAATGGTTCGCCGGTGGCGCCTTCACTAATAATAACGCCCCGGGCAATTAGTTCCGGCGCCAGCACGCCGACCACGCCGCGAGTCACGTTCATGCACCGAGCCAGATCCGCGCGCGAAATTGGCTGACGCTCGCGAATCAGAGGGAAGTAGCTATACCGAAGCTTGAACGACATCGGTTTTGGATCAAGAGTTTGACTCTGTTTCGGAGAATCAAAACGGCAAGCTGGGCGCAATAACTGGCTGCGTTTGATCTCCGGCGTTCCGGAAGCGTTGCCGCCATCCAGGTCAAGACTTACCGGCCGACGGCTGTCCGAGTTGAGAGTTCCACACCGCCTCGAAGATTCGCTTTTCGGAATCAATAGGCTGCTCGCTCATGTCGAGGAAGCTGAAGTTATTGATTTTGCCGTGAAGCGTGTTGATATCGATGCCGCGCGCGCCTTCTTTACCGACCTTGAAGCAATGGATGTTGTCGCGCATTGGGGAAAGCGTGTTAATCCTCCCGGCAGTGAGCGTTTCGTTGCGAGTTTCCCGCACCCGGAAAGTTTTCTTCGAAGCATAATCCGGCGCCTCTTCCATTATTTCGAAGTTACGTAGCCGCACCTCGCCTTCATAGCCAAGCGTGCACACGCTGGCGTTCGGGTGGTTGTGCGGAGGAAGTACAGCGCCTGGTTCCATGCGCCACTGAATAATGAAAAAGGGCGATCCTCTGAAACTGGGTCCGAACCAAACCCGGCGGTCCACAGTCTTGTAGGATCCGAGCGGACTGTTGGGAATCTCCTGCAAACGCGTCGCCAGTGAACCTATGCGATAGAGATATTCGTCAACGCTGAACCCGGGATCCGCAATCAGTTGCTGAGCTATCGGAACAGATTGCTTGATAAAGTCATCCCAAAGCAGCTTGTCCGCTCCGGCGGCGCCGTTTGCTTTGATCGGCGCCTGGGCGAAGTTACTTTTTGGCACGGCATTGAGAGCAATGACGGCGGCAACAGTTGCCAAAGACCCGCGCAGGAAATAGCGCCTCTCATGAATGCCGGGAAACACTTCGACTTCCTTAGCCGGGTCGATGGACACCGAATTATCTAAACGTTTAATAGTCTTGCGCATGACGTCCTCCATACCGATCAACCGAATCGCCAAAATAACTACACCTCTCCAGAGATTTATTGACGTGCCGGTTGTCACCTTCTGAAGTCACTTTTTTAAGGTGACCCTGCTGCCGCCAAAAGTGACTAAAGTCACTATCTGTAGTTGTGAGACCTGTAATAGAGTTGGCAGCAGCTTTGCGTAGCTAGTGGCACAGACTTCAGTCTGTGATTCGGCGTTGAGAACGTACTCCGTTAGTGCGATCACAGACTGAAGTCTGTGCCAACATGAACACATCTTCAGCAGCAAGCGGCATGAATTCGAGCGGTAGCAACAGCCTGAAGTTTTTCAGCAGCGGCAACATCGCTTTTGTGATCGTCGTCTGTGCGTCATACGCTTCCGCCACGACGGCGATCGTCTATTCGCGGCGTCCGGTGCCGGCCTGGGAAGCCGTGGTGCTGGTCATGTTGGGTTCGGCGTATTTGGTCATGGGCACTTATGGTTTCGCCATCTGCCGCCGTGCGGGATCGCTAATCGGGGGGATCAGTTATTTTGTGATTCAACTCCTGCTCGCGGCCACACTCATTGTGTTGCGGGGCTCTACCGGAGAACTTGCCCTGATCCTTCTGCCGCTGGCCGGGCAGACTGCTTTGCTGCTGCCTTTGCGGGGCATGGTTCCGTTCTGTGTCCTGATTTACGTGACCCTCGTAATGCCTCTGGTCATCCGCAGCAGATGGGTTGACGCCATTGCCATGGGCGTCATCTATGGGACGGGCATCGTCTTCGTGGTGGTTTTCACCCGAGTCGCAGCGAGCGAACGCGAGGCGCGCAGGGAACTCGCGGAAGCTAACCAGCGTCTGCGAGAGCGTGCGGCACAGATTGAAGATTTAGCGATTACTAAAGAACGCAACCGGCTGGCGCGTGAGATACACGACAGCCTCGGACATTATCTGACGGTGGTGAACGTGCAAATCAGCGCAGCGCAAACGATCCTCGCGCATGATCGGACACGTGCGCTGGATCATTTGGCCAAAGCCCAGACTCTAACGCAGGAAGGACTGGCGGAAGTGCGTCATTCAGTAGCGGCCCTGCGCGCGTCTCCCACCGAGAGTCGTCCACTACCCGAGGCGCTGGCTCAACTCGCAGAACAATGGAACGCTGCGGGGTTGCGCGCGAAGTTTGCGGTTGCCGGCACAATTCGGCCCCTAACACCTCAAGCCAATCTGACGCTGTACCGCGCGGCGCAAGAGGCCCTGACGAACGTTGGAAAACACGCCCACGCTACCAGTGTCGATCTCTATCTGGACTATCGGGACGAACGCCTGGTTCTTTTGAGCATTACGGATGATGGCCGGGGCAGCACTAATTCCGAAAGTGGCTTTGGCTTGCTCGGAGTGCGGGAAAGGGTTCAGCTTCTGAGTGGTGCGGTGCGCGTGAGGACAGAGGCAGGTAAAGGGTTTTCGTTGGAAGTGAGTCTGCCCGCATGAAACCAATCAAAATTCTTTTGGTTGATGACCAGCCGCTTTTCCGCGAAGGTCTGCGGACCCTGCTTTCCGTGCATGCTGATTTCGAAGTCGTTGGTGAAGCCGGAAATGGTGAAGAAGCGATCAGGCTCGCGCATTCGCTGCTGCCCTCGGTAGTGTTAATGGACTTGCAGATGCCGGTGCTTGACGGCGTGGCGGCCACGCGCCGCCTGCGCGCGGACCAACCCGGTTGTCGCATTATTGTATTGACGACCTTCGATGACGACGAAATGGTCTTTGATGGTTTGCGCGCGGGCGCCGTGGGTTATTTGTTGAAAGACGCTCCGTCAGAAAAGCTGGCAGAGGCGATTCGCGTCGCCGCCCGGGGTGAAACATTTCTTCAGCCCTCTGTGGCGGCGAAGGTCGTGGCCGAATTTGCTCGCCTCAGCAGGAAAACCGCGAGAACTCAAGACTCGCTGATCGAGGCGCTCTCCGAGCGAGAACTCGAGATACTCCGCCTGATTGCGCAGGGCGCAAGCAATCGAGAAATCGCCGGCGCGCTCTTCCTCGCCGAAGGCACAATCAAGAATCACGTGACGAACATTCTCGGAAAGCTGGAGGTCCGCGATCGCACACAGGCTGCTCTCAAGGCGAAAGACACTGGGCTCATCTAGGACTCTGAGAGGCTTATGTACCAGCCACAGAGGCACAGAGACACAGAGCGAAACACGACAGGGTAAATAGAATTGCGAGCAAAATCGTGTGTCTGACTACCTTCTTACTCTCTGTGCCTCAGTGTCTCTGTGGCGATTCTTAGTTTTTCCGCCCAGTTTGATCGAGTCGGCACGCCAGGAGTCACGCCAGTCGGCGCGGAATCTCACGCCCGGCCTCTGCTTACTGTTTCATAACTGTTTTAGCCATTTCAGAACGCGGTGCTCGACTTCGTGCAAATGATTATTTGAGAAGACGTAGTCAACGTGGCCGTACTCCTCCCTGAAGTTCATGGTCACCTGAGCCGAAGAGAGCAGCCCCGCCGTGTCGGTCATGCTCGTGCCGAACCCTCGCCCGCCCGCGAACATGATGACCGGCCCCGCGAAGCCCTGCAGGTTGCCTGTGAAAGTCATCTCGCCCGCCAGGCCGCAGCTCAAGTCGCGGAAGGTGCGGGTCGCCACGTAGTCCACGAACTCACGGATGTTGGCTTGCACCAGCGCCTCGTTCGCGAAGAAGAACCTGTCCTCCTCGACGTTCCCCGCGAGGAAGATGTAGCCGGGCCGTGGCGTCGGCGGCGACAGCGGCGGCGCGACCATCGCCGCCACCCACGCGCGGTGGTTGGTGAAGCCCGGCGGGAAGCCCGGCAGCGGCGTCAGGCTGTCCGGGTCAACTTCCGCGAGGTGACTGAGCAGCTTGAAGCCCGGCAGCCCCTGCCCGTCGAAGAAGAGACCGTTCGCCAGCTGGGCTTCGAACGCCGCGCAGAAGTTCGCGTTGACGGCGCGCACCGCCGGGTCTTCGTCGTACATCGTCCCCTCAATCAGGATGGCCCCAGCGTAGTCTTCCGGCGCGGAGTTGATGACGGCAATCGAGGCCATGCTGCCGAGCGAGAGTCCGCCGACGACGGGCCGCCGGCCGGGGTGCGCAACTTCGATCTGCTGGCGGATGAATGCCGCGTCGTCCACGATGGTCTGCAGCCCCCAGCTTTCCATCGCCGAACAATCAATCGCGTTGCTCTCGCAAGAGCCGGCGGCAATCCCCTGCACGCGCTGCGAGTAGCCCCACACGTCGAAGTTGCGTCGGGCGAAGAATCCGGCGAACGAAGTTTCGTAGTTGCCGCCATCGCCGACCTCGTAGTTCTGGAACCCACTGCCGCTCGGCGGCAGGAGCAGGAGTGTACCTTTCAGAGCATGGTCCGGGATGTTCTTGCGAACCCGCGTCATCAGAAAGCGATTGAGGGGGTTGCTCCCGACCTGCACAGTCGTCACGGTCCTGGTGACATTGTTCGCCACGTTTGAGCTTACGGTGCTGACAATCTGGTAGGTCTGCGCACGTGTGACGCCTGCGCAGAGCAACAATACGAGGACGCATAAGGGGATGAATAGTCGCTTCATGTTAAGAGTCTCCTTGGTATTTATTAAGTTGAGTCAACTGAGCAACCCGAAGGTTTGCAAGAAAGTAGCCGGTGGTCGGAGTCCGCGGAGACCACCGGGAGTCGTAAGCCTTATCGTCAAACAGTGGAAAGATCTGACACCCCTCCAGAGTCTGTCGGAGAAATTGATCTCCGTGCCTCTGTGCGATCTCTGTGCCTCTGTGGTGAGTGTTTTCTTGAGTAATTTCACCACAGAGACACGGAGATTTTCACAGAGGCACAGAGAAACGCCTTTCTCCGACAGACTCTCCAGGGTGCGACGCAATTAATTTCGCATTCCCGGTGGTCTCCGCGGACTCCGACCACCGGCTACTTTCTTTGCAACCCTTCGGGTTGCCCTGGCGTGGCACGGATTTACCTGAGATCTCATTCGTCAGCACCGTTTGTCTTCGGTCGCGCGAGGTTCGTCACAACTAAGTTGCCTACAAGGTCGCCCACCGCCTGCCCGTCCTCGCAGTTAGAGCGAAAGTGCGCGCCGGCGTAAACTCGCGACACGTTCGCTTCGGCAGACGCCGCTGAAAAGCTTGTGTGCGTACGAGTCACGCCTGCCAACGTGTCCGAGCCGTGCGTGAAGGTGACGTTGTCACCGTAAATCGCAACGAGCACCCGCGCCGCCGCACTGCTGATCGTGCTGTGACCCGACACGTACTCTGGGTGGTTATTCGTGGTTTGCAGAGGGTTCCACGTCGCGTCTTGGGCAGTGTCGTCGTTGCCGTCCGTGTCGGCCAGACGGATCGCCGTAATGGGCCGCCACCAGCCGTAATAATATTTGGCGTCCCAGGCGGCGATGTTCGCGTCCGCCGTGGCGAGGCTCAGGAGGGCAAACGTCCGTGCGTTGTCAGCTAGACTGTCAGAGCGATGCGCCGCTATGTAGAGCGCGATGCGGTTCCAGTGAAGCTGGTTATTATCGGCCCAGAAGAGGGCGATCTCAGTCTGTTCGGGCGTGCGGGTCGAGCCGGGGTCGGCCCGGCCCAGGCTCTTGACTTCGTTGAAGTCGGCGGTGTACTCGGCGCTCGTCAGGACTCGTGGGCCTGACGGGCGAAATTGATCGGGCGAGGTCATGACGAACGGCTTCATGTAAGCGAGCTCCGGGGTCTGCCCGGCAAGATTTGCCGGCGGGGTCGGACGCCATTCGCCCGGCGCAGTCCCGCCCGTGTAGGGAGGAAAGATCGCCTCGAAGCCATCGCCGCAGCGCAGCGCGAGAATGTCGTCGGCCACCTTCTGCCCCCACTTGATGCCCAACTTAATACGCCCGCTGCCCTCGTTGGTAATCTCCGCCAGCGACGCATCTCGTTGCGCGTCGAGGCTAGACTTCTGTGAAGGGAAGAACCTGACGAGCGTGGTGTAGGCCGCCTGGATGGCTGCGGCGCGGCTCGAAGCCGCGCTCGGTCCATTGGGTTTGACGTATAGGTGAGTAAAGCGCCGCTCGATGCCGTTGACCGCGTCGAAGACCGCAGCCTGCTCGATGGCGAGGATGCGCATGGTGGCGATGGATGATGCCCTCGCCGTCTGAATAGCGTTGATCGTGTTTTGATTCCAATCTGTGACTTCATCGGCGAACACATCGCCAGCCCCTGCAGAGCCAAGCGTGAAGAGAGCGATTAACATCAGTCCGCGCTTAAACCATTTGCGGCAATTGCGAGGGAGTCGTTTTTCATTCGGGTACATGTTGTCTTTCTCCTTTTGTTTTTTGGCAGCAGTCATAATTGACCGGCCCTGTCGTTTCATTGTTTCGTTCTCGTCCAGCAACTCTCGCCGTCTCATCGGCGGATTGCGTGTTCCGGCATGCATCATTTACGGCTTGTCCGTGATCCACACTTCTTCGTCCTCTTCTCCTTTTCGGTGAGGCCTTGAGACTCAACCTGACCTATAATCGGGGCCGTTTCGGACTCGGCTTCGCAGCCTATTCCGGAAGTTGGTTTGAACCCCGCTTCAGGCTGCGCACAATAGCCCTCGACCCGGAGGCGAGTAACGAAGAAACGCCGAAAGAACGGCTAAAAAACGACGAAAGATCGGCTAGATCCGCTTCATCGGCGGCAGAAATGGGGCAGCTCCAACACCAGACCCTCTCGTTCGGCGACTTCACGCTCGATCTGACGCGCGGCTGCCTGCTCCGGCGCGGCGGGGAGAAGGTCAAGCTGCGCCCGAAGTCCTTCGAGGTGCTCAAATATCTCGTTGAGAATGGCGGGCGGTTGGTGAGCAAGGAGGAGCTGATCGGAGCGGTGTGGGCCGAGACGGCGGTGACGGACGACTCTTTGGTGCAGTGCCTGATCGAGGTGCGGCGGGCGCTGGGTGAGCATGGGCAGCATTTCATCAAGACGGAGCCGCGCCGTGGCTACGTCTTCGAGACAGAGGTGGTTAAGCATGACCCGGCGGGGCGGGAAATGGCTCACGTGGAGGCCGTCCATCTAACCATCGAAGAGGAGATACAGGAGGAGCAGACAGCGAGGCGCGGCGAGGGTGTGCCGGTTCGGCAGACGGCGAGCGCAAAGTCTTTCCAAAGTGCGATTAGATGGCGCAAGCTGGCGCTGGCCGGGCTCGGCGCCGCCCTCGCGCTCGGCGCTTTCGTTCTTTATCGCCAGAGGACGCGCCCCGTCGAAAGTCAGACCTCTGCGCCTGTCCGCTCAGTTGCCGTACTGCCTTTGAAGAACCTGACGGGTGACCCGGCCAACGAATACTTCAGCGATGGGGTGACCGAGAACCTGATTAACGCGCTCTCGAAGATCGAAGGGCTGAAAGTAATCTCGGGAGGCTCGGTCTTCAGCTTCAAGGAGAGAGACGTTGACCCGCGCGAAGTGGGCAGGCAGTTGGGAGTCGCGTCTGTCCTCGAAGGGAGCGTCCGCAAGGGTGGCGATTCTGTGCGGGTGGCAGTTCGGCTCGTGAGCGCCGCGGACGGGCGCGTGCTATGGACGAGCGACACGCAGGATCGCGCCCTCGGCGACATCTTCGCCCTCCAGGATGAGATCGCGCGGAGAGTGGTGGCCGGATTGAGGCTCACGCTCGGCCACGAGAGTGAGCAACGGCTTGCCAAGCGATATACGGACAACGTCGAGGCCTATCAGGCCTATTGGAAGGGACGATTTTTCTGGAACAAGCGAAACAAAGAGGGCCTCGGCAAAGCCATCACTTACTTTCAGCAGGCGATTGAGATCGACCCGGACTACGCGTTGGCTTATGCCGGGCTGGCCGATTCTTATATTTTGAAACAGGTATATATCCTGCTGGAGCCAGATGAAACGCTTCAACAGATGGAGGCGAAAGCGAAGGCGGCAGCCGAGAAGGCTTTGGACATTGATGACACGCTCGCCGAAGCACACGCATCACTGGGACTGATCAAAGCGGCCTCAGCGAATGACGAAGCGGGGATTGAAAGAGAATATCAGCGGGCGATAGAACTCAACCCGAACTATGCCACGGCCCATCACTGGTACGCTCTCCATTTGAGTGACCTGCGCCGCTTTGATGAAGCGATAGCAGAAATAAGACGGGCCCGGGAGATTGACCCTCGCTCGCTGGTCATCAACTCGGACGTCGGCATAATTTTCAGTAGCGCACGACAGTACGACCAGGCAATAGAGCATTTCAAAAAGGCTTTGGAAATGGATCAGAACTTTCCGGACGCTCACGCAATGCTCGGCTGGACTTATGTCCGCAAGGGGATGTACTCGGAAGGCATCGCAGAGTTTGAGAAAGCGAGAGCGCTTTTCGGCAGCCCCACCTCACAATTAGATGGACTGATTTATGCCTATGCCATGTCGGGAAACAGGAGCGAAGCGCTCAGACTGCTGGGCGAGCTGAAAAGGCTGACTAAACAACAACAGACACAGCTACCCTGGGAGAACTGGGTGCATATCCACATAGGCTTGGGAGAAAACGATAAGGCGTTTGAAATCCTGGAAAAAGCATATCGGGACGGTTTCAGGGTTAAGCGTTACCTTGATACCCCTTATGCGGATCCCCTCCGCGCGGACCCGCGCTTCACAGATCTCGCGCGGCGCGTCGGGTTGCCACAATGAAGTGTAGCAACCGGAAGAGCTTGAACGGAAGATAGGGCTCAAACGAATCAGACGCGCCAGGCGAAAGTCGCTACGAGTTTACTGTTCACGCTTTGGAAGAAATGGGCGAAGACCACCTTAGCGAAAGTCTGACCGAACTTTGAGGCACCATTCTCAAATCGTTTCCTGGCTGAGAGACACGCCGCGCATTGCCAACATTTTTTCGTCGTCACGGTAGTTCAAGTTGAAGCGGAAATAGAGTCAGACGCAATGGCTGACGATCTCAGCAGCGAAGCGATGACGATGGTAGAGAGAGTCGGATATGCATTCGCGGATTATTCTGAATCAAGAGCTGTTTACCTGGGGAAGCGATTGAGAATCGCAAAATCTCAAGCCTCACCCCAATCAAGTCTGTCATTACGGTTCTTCAAAAAGAATCAGCCGTGCCTCCGGTTGCGCCTGTCCGACAAGAGATACGCTAGACTACCTCTCCCCGGACTTTGGTGTTTCGCAAGAACGTTGGATAGGGATGATTTGTTAAGATGTTGATGAGCCGAAATTGAACTCCAGCTATTCAAGGAAGAATCCGACGATGCTGAAGATCAACGTGATCACGACGGGTGGCACAATTGAAAAAGTCTATTCCGAGCAGACCAGCACGGTAGAAAACTTAGATAGCAAAATCGATCGATACCTGGGTCGGTTGCGCCTTCCCGATTGCGATGTCCGCGTGACGCCGCTGATGAATAAAGACAGTTTGGAAATGACTGAAGCTGACCGCAGCGAGATCCTTGGCTTCATCAGACAAATGTCAGGCGAGGCCTCACCAGTCGTAATAGTTCACGGTACGGATACAATGGTTCAGACCGGTCTCTATTTGAAGAAAGCCCTGACTGCGCTGAAGATTCCGATTGTGTTAACGGGTGCGATGACTCCCCTTGGGTTTGAAGGAAGCGATGGTTTGCAAAATCTTACGGAGAGTCTGTTTGCGGTTCGGATACTTGATCCGGGCATCTACGTTGTAATGCACAATCAAGTGTTCCCAATAGATCGAGTGCGAAAGGATCACGAAACATCCCGCTTCGTTTGGATCGATTAATCTATGCTTGCTGCCGAGTTCATTAACACGTTATTTGATGCGGAACTACCCGAAGCCTCGCATTGGGAATCTGCCTATCCCCCACGCGATCTTCCGCCCGGCGCGATTGTGACGCGCTTTGCTCCAAGCCCAACGGGTTTTTTGCACACCGGGGGCGTCTACACCGCCAATCTTGGCAGGAATCTTGCAGTCCATTCCGCGGGCTCTTACTTTATTCGCATCGAAGATACCGACCAGGCCCGGGAAGTCCCCGGTTCGCGCGAACAGTTTGCCCGCGGATTCAACTACTTCGACATAGAGTCGGACGAGAACGACTCGAATTCAAAGTGGGGACCGTACGAACAGTCAAAGCGAGAGCGGATCTATCACACCTACGCGCGAGAGTTGATGCGGAATGGGCACGCCTATCCGTGTTTTTGCACTCGTCAAGAGCTGGCCCGGATGACTGAAGAACAAAATGCAGCAAAGCTTCAGACGGGTTATTACGGGTCATGGGCGCGCTGTCGAAATCTTTCGCAGGATGAGGTCATGAGCCGAATCGAGAGGGATCAGCCTTATACGATTCGGTTTCGTGCACCTGATGATGGATCGGGGCGCGTGGAGTTCGTTGACCTAATTCGCGGTCGTATCGAGCATCAGGACAATGTGAACGACATCGTCTTGTTGAAGAGCAGCGATCAACTCCCCAGACTTCCGACTTACCACTTTGCTCACGTGGTTGATGACACCTTGATGAGAGTCACAGTGGTACTTAGAGGTGAAGAGTGGATCTCTTCAGTGCCAGTGCATCTCCAACTATTCAACGCACTTGGTTTCGAACCAATACCGTATGCCCATGTCGCTCCGCTGATGAAATTCGACGGAGCGAGCCGGCGCAAGCTGAGCAAGCGAAAAGATAACGAGGCTGACGTCGCGTTTTACATCGACTCGGGTTATCCAGCAGGTGCGGTGCTGCATTACTTAAGAGGACTTGCCAACAGCAGATTTGCTGAAATGACGTTTGAAGAATCTGCTTCGTCTGCTCTCAGTTTAAGTGACTGCGGAGTAGCTGGTCCGATCTTCGATCTGGTGAAACTTGAATCGATCAGCCGCGAGTTCATCGCGCAACTTCCCATCGAAGAGGCATTGGAAGGTTTGCTTACCTGGGCTCGGGAGAATGATCCTGAGCTGTCCACAGTTCTAAACGGAAATTTGCCGCAGGTTCACCGCATCTTTGCGAACGAGCGAAATCCCGCTGTGCAACGTAAGGATCTGGCGAAATGGAACGAGTTCCGCGCAGCGTACGGTTTGTACTTTCAGGAGCTTTTTCCACCAGTGAATGATGCTTCAGATCCACGCTTCGCTCCAGTTGGATCTGACATGGTCGTCAAATTGGCGAAGGGCTTTGCTGATTCGTATCGTCATGAGGATAACAAAGAGGCCTGGTTCGAGCAGATCCGGAAGTTGGCCTCCGACCACGGCTTCGCCCCAACAGCCGGGCAATACAAGAAGAGTCCGGAAAGTTTTGCCGGCTCGATCGGTCATGTGAGCAATGCCATCAGGATCGCTATAACCGGACTAACAACGAGTCCGGATCTTTTCCTGGTCGCGCAAAACCTCGGCGAGGAAGAAGTATTAAGGCGAGTCAGATCACTGACCCAACATTGATTTATTGGTCTATTGATTGATTGATTGATTGATTGATTGATTGATTCATTGGTTCATTGGTTCATTAAGGGGCGACCAGTGATGAGGTCAGTACCGGGAGCGGTAGCGACCGGGTAGGCTGGTCGTTCGGGTTACCCGGTCGCTACCGCTCCCGGTACTGACCTCATTGAACTAATGGATCAATGGATCAATCAATGAATTAGGAGAAACCAGAAACGTGCCTTTTGAAACTGAATCGACCGAGACTTCGACAGAATCGCAGCCAACGGATGGGCCTTCGAATTTTATTCGAGACATCATGATCGAGGACATCGCGAGCGGCAAACATGGCGGTAGTGTACAAACCCGATTTCCTCCGGAGCCAAACGGCTACTTGCACATCGGCCATGCCAAAGCCATCTGCCTCGACTTCGGATTGGCCGCCGAGTTTGGCGGTAAGTGCAACCTGCGTTTTGACGACACCAATCCATCTAAAGAAGAAACCGAGTACGTTGAAGCCATCATGGAAGACGTGCAGTGGCTGGGCTTCCAGTGGGACGGGCTCTTCTATGCCTCTGACTACTTCCAACAACTTTACGATTGGGCCATTCAATTAATTAAGGAGGGAAAAGCTTTTGTCTGCGATCTCGGCGCTAACGAAATTCGCGAGTATCGTGGCACGTTGACCGAGCCCGGCAAAAACAGCCCTTACCGCGATCGTTCTGTCGAAGAGAATCTCGATCTTTTCGAGCGAATGAAAAAGGGGGAGTTCCCGGATGGCACGCGAACGCTGCGTGCAAAGATCGATATGCGCTCTCCAAACCTTAGTCTGCGCGATCCAGTCATGTATCGGATCCTCCACATGGAGCATCATCGTACGGGTGGTGAGTGGTGTATTTACCCGATGTACGATTACGCGCATGGTCAGTCGGATTCGATCGAGCGGGTGACCCACTCGATGTGCACTCTGGAGTTCGACAATAATCGTCATCTGTATAACTGGTTCATCGAAAACCTTGGCATCTTCCCTTCGCGGCAATATGAGTTCGACCGGCTTTCGCTCACCCACACTCTGCTTAGCAAACGCAAGCTATTGAAATTGGTTGCAGACGGACATGTGGAAGGTTGGGATGATCCGCGTATGCCTACGCTCTCGGGAATGCGCCGGCGCGGTTATACATCGACAGCCATTCGAAACTTCGTCGGAAGTGTTGGGGTTTCGAAGACGAACGGCATTACTCAGCTACAGCAGCTCGAATACTTCCTGCGCCAGGACTTAAATCAGATTGTTCCGCGGGTGATGTGTGTGCAGAAGCCACTAAAGGTGGTTATCGAGAACTACGCGGACGACCTCGTTGAAGAAATGGACGCGGTAAACAATCCCGAAGATAGTTCGGCGGGAAGCCGCAAAGTTCCTTTTTCAAAGACGATCTTTATTGAGGAAGATGATTTTCGTGAAGACCCGCCGAAAAAGTTTTACCGGCTTTCCCCTGGTCGCGAAGTGCGCCTCCGCTATGCTTACTTAGTCACTTGCACCGAAGTAATCAAGGACAGCGACGGCAAGGTTGTAGAAATCCGTTGCACTTACGACAGGGCCACCCGCGGTGGTACTACGCCCGATGGTCGAAAGGTAAAGTCCACCATTCACTGGGTCTCAGCGGCTCACGCTCTATCGGCCGAGGTCCGTCTCTACGACCACCTCTTTGCTAAAGAAGATCCTAACGACGTTCCGGAGGGACACGACTTTACCGAAAATCTGAATCCCGGTTCGTTACAGGTTTTGCCCGATTGCCAAATAGAACCGAGTGTGCGGGACGCAGAGCGCGGGACAAAATATCAGTTTGAAAGGCTTGGTTATTATTGCGTGGATGAAAATTCCGGGGGCTCGGCGAACAAATTGGTATTCAATCGGACGATCGGCCTGCGCGATACCTGGGCAAAAATCGAAAAACGCGGAAGCGTCGAACCGTAACGCAAACTGTTAGTTTGCGTCCATCACAGGCTAACAGCTTGCGTTAGGAAGGAGAGTCGTCTGCTGCCCCGGAGATTCATGAACAATCTCTGGTCGTTTCATCCGACAGGCTTCCAAGTCACTCAGACTAATGAGACCTGAAACCGTGTCCATGTAACCAACTGCTGTCAGCCCGTTTTCCGTTTTCCAGTAGACTACTTCGTCCAGGTCGCTAATCTGGTACTCTTCTGGTCCCGAAGTCGTCTGTAAAGTAATCCACGACATTAAATTGTCCTCTCGTTGTAAAACAATCTAGTGCCCGTCTAAGCAACTTGCCTGGAGAGAGTCTAGCATTTCAAGGAGTCCCCGACGAATCGCAGCCGGCTGGCAAGTGGTTTCAAGAAAGAGCTCAGATTCGTGGATTGTGTGGTCGAGACGCGACCACTCTTTGACGAATCGACATCGAGTCTCAGCCGCCCGTCATCTGCTCCATTTCTGCATCCCGTCATGCAGTTTGACCCTGCCAGATCGGACACTTCATCTGCTAATCAGATCGGACATATCATGTGCTAACGACATTCATGAATAAACTTCTTGACAGCATTTGACCGCGAAAGTATAAGGTGGCTGCGACGGCAGTCGGTTCGCTTTGGAACGTCCTCATTTGGCCTGCTTATCCAAGTCTTTGTTGGTGCCCAAGAGCAAGGCTGAAGGTAATGATCCGTCACCGGTCTCGGGACCGCGACTCGTTGGCCAGCACCCCCGCGGCGAAATGTTGTGAGCAATTATGTCAATTATTATTAAGAGGACCTGAGCTGCTTTGTTTGACGCGCGGGCGTTGCTGGAAGTTTCTTAGTCTGAGGGGGGCGGATTCGATGGCACACATACATCGCGAGCCTTACATAACTTTGGCTGGTGTAACGGAAGATAGTGCTCTAATAGCATGGGGTGCTTTCTTTTTCGAAGTGACCGGGCAGGAAATAGATGGTCGTTTCAAGGTTATTGAAGATAAGGACCTTAAGGACGTTAACCCGCCGCGGGAAAGTTCCATCGGAGAAAGTTCTAATTTCTACGGAGCCGCCACCGTCCGGGTGCGGGAAAAGAATGGCGGGCCGGTCACAGAGGTGCAAGTCGACGGCTCCACTCCTCAGTTGCGCGTGAACCACGCGTGGATTCGCGGCCTGAAACCAGATACCGAATATCAGTACGAGGTGTCGGTGAAAGGTGAGCCATGGGCCGATCATGAGCGCCGCGATTGGGTCTTCATAAACGGCAAGCAGGGAATGTTTCCCAACAAGGGGCAATACGAGAATAAGTTTAGAACGCCTCCGCGTTCCGGCGACGCGACCCCGGACTTCGCCTTCGCCGTAATTGGAGACTACGGGCGCGGAGTGCGAAAACCCTCGTCGTCTTCGAACCGGCAGCGCGAAATTGCGCTCGCCCTCGAACAGGCCGTGCGCACCAAAGGCGTGCGGTTTGTACTAACGACTGGCGACCAGGTTTACTCCGGCGGCGGCGCCGATTCGGATTGGTTCTTTACTCATTATCAGCCATACCGATACATTCTCAATCAGGTGCCTTTTTACCCGTGTTGCGGTAATCACGATACCGATGAGACGGAAGGCAGCGATGATTACACCCAGCTACTGGACAACTTCTATATTCGCGAGCGCTTTCTTTCCGGGGACCATGACGAGGGAGAGGCTCTCAAGGACAAAGGGCTGTTCTATGAGTTTAGATTCGGCCGGGATGCGCAGTTTATCGCGATCGATTCTGCCAGGCAGACGCCAGCCGACCAGCGCGCATTCCAGAAGCCGACCAACAAGGCCTTCATCAAGAAGGCCATTCCCGAGATTCAAGGACCGGCCACAACCTGGCGCATCCCATTCTTTCATCATCCGCCCTACGTTGATGGGCCAAAATATTCGAACTTTACCGAAGTGATTAACGAGTTGGTCCAACCCATTTTTGAAAAGGGAGGTGTGCGGCTGGTATTCAACGGCCACGAACACAACCTGCAAATCTCGAGCAGTAACGATATTCGTTATGTGCTCACCGGCAGTGCCGGTGACTTGAGATCGGACAAGTTAAAGAAAAAAACCGCGGCCCGCAATATCGCCTGGGCGCCCGCGCATCATTTCATTCTGGTCGAATACAAAGGCGGAAAAATGCACGTCACTCCTTACGGAGAATTGAAGAATGGCAAACTCGAGCCATTGGCGACAGTGAAGGATCCCAAGGGCAAGCCGTTCCCGCTTCCGATGGTCGTTTCATTGACATAGAGGTTACTGAGAAAAAAGCGGTCTTCTGAATAGGAGGAGAGCGCAGTTTTGGAACTGAGGGTACACGGAGGCGCCGAACGGGCGTGCATGGAACGTCCTACCTTCCCGTTGCCCATTTCTTGCAAGCTTTGCTTGGCGCCGCGGCTTTAACAGTTTGATTGACTTCAAAAAGAAATTGTCATAGTCTGGGCCCCACCTCGCAATTAAGCAGGTTTAAGGGAGAATCAGATCTCCTTAGGCGATCAATTTACACAGCCCCGGCTCTGTTCCGCTTCCCCCAATAACAGCCTAACAGCGCCAAAGCCCAACTCTCTGATTCCGTGCCGGTCAAGCCGGCGATGAAGGTTAGACGATGCAACAGGCGTTCGCTTCAGGCCCCCCCTCGGCCGACCCTGGACGTGACCGCGAGCCTGTCTGTGTGATCTATGACGCCGGTCTCGTCGCAACGCTGCCAAACGGTCCCGACTGTTTGATGGTACAAGGCGACGGCCGTGCGCGTCTGGTTCAAGTAGATGACCTGGCATCGATCGAACACAATCGGTTCTCGTCTTGCCTCAGATTGGTGCTGCTGCCCATCTCGGTAGCACTAACTATTAAGCCGCAGATTTACCAGGCCATCGAACGCCTGAGCAGGGCCGGGTTCAAGATAGTTTGCTGCGTAGACTATCTGGAGGAATTGTCCCTAAGTGAGAAATGCAGGCTGCTACTGGCTGGGGCACTCTCAGTTCTGGATGGTGCGGCCGCTGACCTTGAGGACGAGCTGCGACGTTTGCTCGATCAGCTGGTTGTGGCTGAAGCTAATCGAAGCAAAGAGGACGCGAATCTCAGGCTGCAGATGAGACAGTTCGGAATTGTCGGCGAGAGCAGTGCGATACTCAGCGTCTGGCGCTGGCTGGTCAGAGTTGGTCCTCTTAGCAGCCTTTCGGTTTTGATTACCGGAGAAACCGGGACGGGCAAGAATCTGCTGGTCAAGGCGCTCTGGCAACTTGATCCTGAGCGATCCAAAGGTCCTTTCGTGGTACTCAACTGCAGCGCGATAAACCCGCTGTTGGTGGAGAGCGAATTGTTCGGACATCGCCGCGGCGCATTTACCGGGGCGGAGCGCGACCGTGAGGGTCTGTTTCGTTCAGCGAATGGGGGCGTGCTTTTTCTCGATGAGATTGGAGATCTCGATCTTGGTCTGCAGGCAAAGCTTCTTCGCGTCTTGCAGGAGAGCCGGGTTCTGGGCGTTGGTCAGGATCGTGAAGTGCCGATTCGGACGCGAGTCGTAGCGGCGACAAATCGCAGCCTGAAAGATATGGTGCGCCAGGGAAAATTTCGGGCAGATCTTTTTCATCGTTTGGACATGTTGTCCGTACACGTGCCGCCCCTGCGGCAGCGGCCAGATGATTTACTTCCGCTGCTCGAGCACTTCCTGCGAAAGTACCGATCGCTGGGTAAAGCTGGAAATGTTTCTGTACAGCTTGAAGTAGTCGAAGCACTTTCCAGAATTGAGCTTCCGGGCAACGGCCGGCAACTCGAGAACATTGTCAGACAAATTCTGGTAAACAAGGACTCCGATTCCCAGCTCAGACTAAACGATCTTTCGGCGGAGATTTGGAGTGAGCTGTCAGGCGGCACGCGCGCCGATGATGAAGCGGAAGCCCGTCCGAAAGATCGATCAGCCCTGGTCGAGCCTGCTTGTGAAGAAGTACGAAGGCGGTTGGTCGACGTTCTTGACGCGAACGGATGGAACCTCTCGCAATCGATAGAGTATTGCGAAAGGTCGCTGGTGGCTTACGCCGTCACCAAGTGCCTCGGTATACAGTCTCAGGCCGCAAAACGTCTCGGGATTACACCCCGAACTCTTTATAATAAGATTCGCAAACATCATCTGCCCGGCGCGCAATAGCAATCGGCGGGGCAGGATCGGCAAAGTCTTTCCGCGCGGTCAAATCCTTTCCGGCATTTTCCTTCCGGCGCACCTCAAAGCAAGCTCCTTCAACTCCTCGCAGACAAGCGAACAAGTAACAATTCACTGAGTTCGGCCTCTCAAGAGAACGATGTGAAGGTCGGCACAATCTTTGCTCGACGGGGCAGCAAGTTTGAGCGGATCAAAGTGGACGTGTTCGATCTACGAAATCAGAGGGTCCGATTCAAGATCTCGGATATCTATTTGCCGGACCCTTTGGTCATTCTCAACAAGCTTCATGGCGAGGACGTGCTTGAAGGACGCGTGCTTGATATCTCCGATAACGGAACAAGACCCGAGCAATTCGCGGTCATCGAGGTAGCGAAACTGGATCAAATCATAATTGTCCCGCTGGCGAGCGTGAACAACGTCGGGTGAAGGGGCATCGCGACTCACGGGATAGTTTGCTGATGTAAGGGTGACGGCCGCAGGTAAAAACTTCACATGGCGAATCAGTTCGCAATTCATTCGGTAGGAGAGTCGCTGAGGAAGTATCTCGAGAACGCGTATCCGGAACCGTTGCGCACGAATACCGCTTGCAGCTTTCGACTGTTATCCAGCGGAGAATTTACGGACACGGCCAATTTCGGCACCACGCTGAGTTTGTACCTTTACCGCGTGACCATGAACGAGTATCTGCGGAACGTTCCGCGACTCAATCAAGCGTTCGACACCAACACGCCGCTCGCGGTTGATTTGCACTATTTGCTGACCGTGTGGGCCAACAATTCGCTGGCCGAACAAACCATCCTGACGTGGGCGATGCGCGAACTCTATCGGCGGCCAATCCTGGATCAATCCTCGCTTTCGTCCGAAGCCAACTGGAGTACGTCCGACGTTATTCAGCTTATTCCCGCGGAACTCAGCAACGAAGACATCATGCGAATCTGGGATGCGCTTGATCCGCCGTATCACCTCAGTGTCTCGTACATCGCGAGAGTAGTCCGCATTGATTTGGACGCGTTCGAGAGTTCAAAGGTAGTGGTAGCCAACAAATTTTCTTACATGGATCGTGAGGTGCCGGTGTGAGATTGGAACAGGTCGACAGGCGGGTACTCGGGGCGGTTCGGTTCGTCGACTCAACCACGGGTTTGCCGGTCAGCAATCCGCTCGCGGTAACGGCCAGCGGGTTGGAGTTCGTACGAAATCTCAGCGGGCATTACGTAATCGCCGGCGCCGTGGGCCTGGAAGAACACGCTCTTGCTTTTGACAAGCCGCCCGCCGTTCCTGCCCTTGGCTCGCTGACGTTCGAGATTCGGGTTGCGGACCCGACGCGGGAATATTTGCCCCGCCGCCAGACGATCGGCCTGCCGCGCGATCCGGACCCCAAAAACGCGAGCTCGAGCAATTCGCTGTTTCACGCCATTGACGTGCGGCTATTTCCGGCGGCGAGGGCTCTCACCGGAGTTGGCTGGGCAGTGATTCGGGCGAGTGTTGTGAAGAAGGGAACCGACGAGCCGTTGAGCGGCGCGCTGCTGCGCGTGACAAAAAAGAACGGGGCGCCGGCAGATGAAACCAAGCCGTTGGGAATCGGTCTGACTGACAACCGGGGCGAAGCGTTGGTCACGGTGCCCGGAATTCCGGTGACTACTTTTGGCGAAGGCGACGGCGACGTCACGACCAACGAAATCGATGTGACGATCAAGGCGTTCTTTGATCCAAACGCCGGGACTCTGCCCGATCCCGACGACCTGGAAGCGCGCCGGGAAAACTTAAAGTCAAAGGCGATCGATACCAAACTCGGCTCCGGCCGCGTAGTCGCGATGAAGTTCGAGATCGAGCTGTGATGAAAGATCTTCGAGAAATCACCAAATGAACCTGTCGATAAAGAAAGGAGTACTACCGTGCCTGAATACTTAGCACCTGGTGTCTATGTGGAGGAGACCAGCTTCAGATCGAAATCAATCGAAGGCGTGAGCACGAGCACGACGGGTTTCGTCGGCCCGACTCGGAAAGGACCTGTCGGCGGAACGCCTGAGCTGGTTACCAGCTTTGGTGACTTCGAGAGAATTTATGGCGGCCTGGCTACTCTGAGTTTCTCGCCTAACTACCTGGCGCATGCGGTGCGCGCCTACTTCAATGAGGGTGGTTCCCGGCTCTATGTCTCGCGGGTTTATCTAAAAGGAGTCACCGGAGGCGTCGCGCAATCGAGCGACATCGTCGGCGCCGGTTCGAATGATCCAAACGCCAAGGCTTTTTTCCTGGCGCGCTTTTCCGGCGACGCCGGCAACGGAGTGATCCACCTGCGGCAGATCGCCGCCCCGGTGACCAGGCGGGTAATCGAGCGGGCGCCCGAAGGCACGCTGCTTAGAATCGGCGGCAAGAAGCCCGCCTCCGCGGCGCGGTTAAGCGGAAGCAAAGGCCCGTTTTCTTTGCCCGATAACGGACAGTTTCGCTTGGTGGTCAGCGGCGTCAACGTCGATATCAAGTTTTCCGGGGCGCCTGCCGAAGTAAAGGCCGACGCCGGCACGCCACTGGCAGACCCCGTCGATCTGGACGATGCCAATACCACGTTGAGGATCACGGTCGACGGCGTCGAACAGACCATTCAGTTGCCTGCCGATTCGATGCCGCGCTCTGATTTCATCACGGCTATCAATAGTCAGATGCGCGGAGGCTTTGCTCGTTTGACGAAAGGCAACGAGGGTGGCGCGAATCGACTGGTCATCGGGAGCGACCGCCGGGGCAAGCAGGCTCAGGTCAGCGTTTTGGCTAATCCCGAGTTGGGATTCCCGACGGATCGCACGGTCAGCGGCAGCGACAACGCCAACAACAATGTTGGCGACCTGTTGCGAGTGACGCCGGCAGAGATCGATGCGCTGCTTCAGGCCAGCAACAAAGCCCGCGCGTCGGTTGATGCCAACGGGAATCTGGTTATCACCACGGTGGCCACCGGAGCCCAGGCTACGCTGGGAGTAGTGGCGGCGCCCGCAGCTTCGGTCCATGCGACGCTGGGATTCGCGGTGCCGACGCCGGTGGTCGCGGGCCAGGACGGAACGGCCATAACCTATTACGCAAAAAGTGGCAGCAACTTTGTGGACGCCAACAACGCTAACCTGGATCTCACTGGCACGGCCCCAAATGACGAACACAGCGATGGGTCAGAGTTCGTGACCCTGACGGCGGTTACTGAGGACAAAGACGGCCACACGATCTTCTACGAAGACATGGCCTTTGATAGTCGGCACCAGCGCTGGGTCGGGAACATTCTCGCCGAGAACCCGAGCCGCCGTGCCGATCAACTTGAAAGCCCGTTTGCGGTCCGGATTGGGAGCGGTGTGAAATCTTTTGACCTGAGATCGAATCTTTTCCCCAGCGGCGATGAGAACAACGTCACCCTGAGCGGTGGCAGCGATGGCCTGGAACCGATTCAGGGAGATGCCAATACAGTGGGTACTTACGAAGCCGCGCTGCAGGAGCTGGAAAGGTTGGAAGACATTTCAATCGTCGCCGCTCCGGGCCATTCGGCCTACAGTGAGTATCAGGGAATTCAGAGCGCCCTGATCGCCCATGCCGAAAGACGGAAGGCCTATCGAATAGCCGTCCTCGATACACCGAGCGATCAGCTTGTTTCCGGCGCGCGCACCGAGCGCGGGCGAATCGATTCGAAGTATGCGGCGATGTATTACCCATGGGTAACGATCGCGAATCCGCTGGCTCGGCCGGGCGACGAGAGCATTCCCCGCGAAATCAAATTGCCGCCTTCCGGTTTTGTCTGCGGCATCTATGCTCGCAACGATATCGAGCGCGGCGTCTTCAAGGCGCCGGCGAACGAAGTTGTGCGCAGCGCGCTGCGTTTTGAGACGGACATTAACTTTGCCGAGCAGGAGGTCCTGAACCCCATCGGTGTCAACTGCCTGCGCTTCTTCACCGGTCGCGGCTATCGAGTTTGGGGCGCGCGCACGGCCAGTTCGGATCCCGAGTGGAAATACGTAAACGTACGTCGCTATTTCATCTATATCGAGGCTTCGATCGACCGCGGCACGCAGTGGGCGGTGTTTGAGCCGAACGGCGAGAGACTTTGGGCCAATGTTCGGGACACAGTCGCATCATTTCTCTACAACGAATGGAAGTCGGGCGCGTTGCTCGGCACGACTCAACAGGAAGCGTTCTTCGTGCGCTGCGATCGCAGCACGATGACCCAGAACGATCTCGACAACGGCCGCTTGATCTGTGAAGTCGGCGTGGCGGTGATTAAGCCTGCTGAGTTCGTGATCTTCCGCATCGGCCAGAAAACCGCCGACGCCAGAAGCTAGTTTGCATGGCCGCGGAATTCGTTAGCTGCGGCCATCATCAACATTCATCGGATGCAAACGGAGGACTTAAGCCATGCCACGCGAAATACCATACGGTGCATTTAATTTCCTGGTGAATCTCAACAGCGCCGGCGTCGCGCCTGATTCAATCCTGGGCGGCTTCTCGGACGTTTCCGGACTCGGCACCGAAATGAAGATCGCTGAGTATCGAAATGGAAACGAGAAGGAAAACCACGTGCGCAAAGTTCCCGGCACGCACACGGTTGCCGACGTCACGCTCAAGCGCGGGATCGTGAATTCCAAGGATCTCTGGACCTGGATTCAGGATGTGCGAGTAAACGGCCCCGCAGCCAAGCGCGAAGTCGTGATCACCTTGCGCGACGAATCGGGCAAGGACGTCCAGTCATGGAAATTGGCCGGGGTGGTCCCGTTGAAATACACCGGCCCAACGCTGGCGGCTAAAGGTGGCGGTGACGTTTCGATGGAAGAACTCTCGCTGTCTGCCGAAGGTCTGGAAATCGTGACCAGTTAATGGCCCGGTTTTTTTCTGACAACGACCGGCGTGCTGGTGGGCGCCTGCCCGAACTTTCAGACGCTGCGCATCACGAAATGAATCGTCTTGTCTTTGAAGTACAACCACCGGTGGTTGCTGCTGATCCTAATCGAGCCGACATCGCCTGCTTTGTCGGATTCGTGGCGCGGCGGCAGAGTACTACAGTGCCTGCTCCGGTGCTGCGTTGGCTGGAGGCGCAGGGTTGGACCCGTAACCGTCCGGACCTCGAAGAACTGCTCGACCTGCCGGTGCCGATCGATTCATGGGAAGTATTCGATCATCTTTTCGCCTGGGAGCGGCGACCGCTCAACGAGACCGGGCGCCTGGGCACAACTTATCTGGGCGCCGCCGTCCGATCTTTTTTCGCGCAGGGCGGGCGCAAGTGCTACGTCATTCGGGCCGGCGAGCCATGGGTTTATCTGACTAAACCTCCGGAAGGACTCGCGCCGAAAGACGCGCGGCTTTATGCCCGTTGTGCTCGCGTCAGCCAGTTGCAAAAGCTGTTTCCGGGTTTTCAATTACCAGCACTTTGCCGGGCCCAAAAGCTGCCTCCAGAGTTTTCTGATCCTCGCCTGGCGCTTGAATCTGCTCCCGCCGAACGATCAAGCTGGCGCGGCATTGGACATCTCTTCGGCCTGCCTGAAGTTTCATTTCTTTGTTTACCTGACCTGACCGATGCGGTGCGCGTTGAAGCTGAGCCGGTTGATCCCGTGGAGTATCCCCAGACGTCGCCCGAACAATTCGTCGAATGCTCGGAAGCAGAAGAGCCCTCGCCTCCCGATCGAGGTGCGCGCTTCTATCGCGCCCCGCGTTGTGACGACGAGGGCTACCGGCTTTGGGCGACGGCGCTGAGGATCGCCGGTACCCTAATCGAACGACGTCAACGCGAAGTGCAATTGGTGGCGGCGGTGCCGATTCCCGATCAGGATTCCGTGGCGGAGCGCGACCTCTACGCTTTCCTGGCGCAAGCCGGCGAACAGAGTCTTTCAAAGGGCCTCGACGTCAGCCCGACTGGTCTGTCGAGCGCTTTCGTGCAACTCGCCTATCCATGGGTGCGCACGCCCGGTTCATACAACCTGCCGGAACAAATCGAGAGTCCTGATGCTGTCCTGGTCGGTCTGCTGGCGCGCAATGCGCTCACGCGCGGCGCATTTCACAGCGCGGCGTCCCTTCATCTGGCTGATGTTTATGACGTGTATCCGGTTCTGCGCCGGTCCGCGATGGCCGAGTCGTCCGAATTGACGGCGAAAGGTCGAGCCACCAGAACGCTGCTGGCGCGAGTTTCTCTGCTTGGCCCGACGCCCACAGGGCTGGCTTTGCTTTCTGATGTCACTACCAGTCTTGACGAAAGTTATCGGCCGGCCGGCATCAATCGACTGGTTTCGTCGATTGTGCGTGCGGCGCGCCGGCTCGGTGAGGAATCGACGTTCGAGCCTTCAGGCGAGGAGCTCTGGGCCCGGGTGCGAGATCGTTTGAACATCATGCTCGCGGCCTTACTGACTGACGGAGGTCTGAGTGGCGATTCCGCGGAGGACGCATTTCAGGTTCGCTGTGACCGCAGCACGATGAGCCAGAACGATATTGATAATGGCCGCGTGGTGGCGGAGATCCGGTTCCAGGCCGCGGCTGCCATCGAACAAATCACCATCGTGCTGGCACTCGACGAAGGCGGCGAGGTCTCGTTGATTTCGGCTCGCATCCCCGATGAGCTGAAGGAGGCGGCGTGAGCACCGACAATGAACTATACCCACTGCATGTGTTCCGCTTTCGGGTGGAGTTCGAAGTCGATCCGCTTTCGAACCAGGGTGGCGGAGGGCCCGTGGAGATTTGCAGCGGAGCATTCGCCGAATGTACGGGTCTCGAAGCCACGATGGAGCCCAAGGTGATCAAGGAGGGCGGCCGAAACTATGGAGCCGTCCAGCGCGCCGGCCCGGTGACGTTCGCTACCGTAATCCTGAAACGCGGCATGACCAGCACCAGACATCTGTGGCGCTGGTTTGAGGCCGTGAACCGCAACGGAGGGTACGCACACCGGCTGGCGGTAAAGGTAACGATGATGAATAGCTCGGGCAAGTCAATGATCAGTTGGAAGCTGGAGAAAGCGATGCCAATCAAATTCAAGGCGGCGGATCTCAACGCCAAAGGCACTGAGGTTGGTATCGAAGAATTGCACCTGGCCCATGAGGGCTTGAGTCTGATCTAGTTCCCGCGCGGAGGAGGTAGGGTTCATGGGCGAGACGCCCATGCCACTTCTTCAACCTGACGAGTACAGGGAAAGAGCGACATGAGCATTCCCGACAACTTTGAAAAAGCCTTCTTCGTTGTTCGCGAAAATGATACCGGTCCGCTCAGGCGAGGCGCGAAGCCGAGCGACGCCATCAGCGTTCATTTCAATCCAACTTCACTGCAGCACGTGGTGAGTAACACCATGAAAGAAACGGGCCGCGGCAGCAACGCCAAGCAGTACGTGAGCCAAAGCACCGCCAAGCTGACCATGGACCTGATTTTCGACACCACGGATTCCGGGCAGGACGTGCGCGCCCTGACCAGCAAGGTGGCCCAGTTCATGAAGCCGACGCGGGCCGTCAGTTCCAATAATCAGGATCGGAAAGTGCCCCCCGTGGTCCTGTTTGCCTGGGGGAATTTCATGTTCCAGGGAATGGTCGAGTCGTTTAAGGAAACGATCGACTTTTTCTCGGGCAACGGCGTTCCGCTGCGCGCCGGTGTGAACGTGACCATGTCGCAACAGGACCGTGTCTTTGACGATCCGGACGTCGCAACCTCGGCCGTCACGAATGCGTCGTTTCAGCCGGATGCAATCGAGGTGCCCACTTCCGCGAATCAGAACGCCACCACGACCGCAGCGCAGGGCGGTGATCCGGGTGCCGGGCGCAGTATTGCCGCCACTAACAATCTGGACAGCATGAGGTTCACCGATGGCGCACCGTTGACGTTGAATCCGTCGGCCCAACTGAAATCGGCGGCGGGGTTTTCATCAGGAGGCGCGGGCTTTGGTTTCTCAGGCGGCCCTGGATTGACCGCCGGCGTGGGCGTTTCTGCCCAGTTTGGTGGCAATGCTTCGGCCGGCGTTTCCGCAAGTGAGGGGGCCTTTCAAGGCTTGCGGGCCTCGTCGGCAAATCAGGGCAGCGGCCTACTCAACCCGAGCGCGTTTTTGCGGACCAACGATTCGGCGAGCATCGCGACCGATAGCGGCGCGAGTTTCAATGTGGGCGGCAAGGCGATGATCGAAGGCTCGCCGAGCTTGAGCGCCGACGTCGGTGCGAAAAGCGATCTCCGCGCCAGGATTCAGTTTGATTGAGAAAAATCATGAGCGTTGTATTCGACGAAGTGGTAGGCACGATCGCGCCGGAACCAATGCCTAAGGAAGAGCCGGAAGGCAATCAAAGCGTTTCCGAGCAGGCCGGATATGTGCGCGAGGAAATTCAAAGGCTGGAGCATCGTATGGCCAGGCTAAGCGCGGATTAGCGCTGCGCTTCGAGATCGAACGACGACTGGTAAAAATGCCGGAGCAACCTCTTTCCAGACAGGCTGTTTACACCGCGACTCCGCAGGTGAAAGTCGATTCGCAGGATGCTCCAAAAGCTAATCAACTGTTGATCGGGATGGAAATGACCGAAGCAGAGGGCGGCATGTCAGCAATGGAACTTCGATTCAGTAATTTTGCCAGCGACGCTCAGGGCAGCGCGGACCTCGCGTTTGAAGATGACAGTCTGCTTAAGCTGGGCGCCAGAATTGGCGTCTACTGCGGTGCGGCCAGCACGCAACAGGAAATATTTCAAGGAATCATCACTGGAATCGAAGGGGATTTCCCGCGAGGTTCGCCGCCGGAACTGGTGGTGCTGGCTGAAGACGTTTTTCAGCGTGCGCGGATGTCGCGCCGCACCAAACTGCACGAAGATGTGACCATCGCCGCGCTGGCCCAGCAACTCGCGGGTCAATTGAACCTCACCGCGAACGTGACCGGTTTTACCGAAAACATCGGCACGCAAGTGCAACTGAACGAAAGCGACCTGGCGTTTCTGCGACGCATTCTGCGCCGTTACGATGGCGACCTCCAGGTGGTTGGTTCGGAGTTGCAGGTTTCGCCCCGGGGTGATGTCAGGCGTGGCACAGTCAATCTGGATCTCAACAGTCAGTTGCGCCGGGCCCGCGCCACAGCTGATCTCGCACATCAGGTAACCGAAGTGACGGTAACTGGCTGGGACGTGCAACAGGGGAGCCGCGCCAGTGGAACCAGCACGGGCGCGCGAATCTCGCCCGGCGCGGGCAGCACGGGCGCGAGCCTGTTGCGCGATCGCGTGGGCCAACGCTCTGAGCATATCGGGCACGTCGAAGTCAGAAACTCCGGCGAAGCCCAGGCCGTCGCTGATGCGGCTTTCGATCACCGGGCGCGAAGTTTCGTGCGCGTCAATGCGACCGCCGAAGGGAACCCGGCGATTCGCGTCGGTACCCACACAACTTTGCGCGGTATGGGCGGGCGCTTTGACAACACCTATTACGTCATCAGCGCGTGCCATCGCTACGACATGAAACGCGGATACGAAACTGACTTTGAAGCCGAGAGCGCTTATTTGGGGCCTCAATAATGCACGTAATCACCTCGTTTGATTCTCCGATCGAACTTTTCTCCGCGACTTATATCGCCGAGGTGGTGTCCGTTCAGGATCCCGATAACCTGTCTCGCGTACAAGTGCGATTGCCGAATTTCGACGGCGTTGCTGATCAGGATGCAGCAGTTTGGGCCCGGGTCGCTGTGCCTTTTGCCGGAAGCCGGCGTGGCGCTTTCATGTTACCCGACGTCGGTGATGAAGTTCTGGTCAGCTTCATTAACCGCGATCCGCGCTTTCCGGTTGTGGTGGGCGGTCTTTGGAATGGCAATGCCGGCCCGCCGGAAACACTCGGCGGCTCCGGCGATCGGATCGATCGCTGGACTATCGTCGGCAAGGCCGGGAGCCGCATCGCGATCGTCGAAGAGAGCCCGGGCCAGGCGGTAATTTCGTTCGCCACACCGAACGGTGTGAGCGGCGAGCTCACCGACAAAGGCGGTGGCAAGATCGAATTCAAAGGCGCCGGCACGACCATCACCGTGGATAGCAGCGGGGTGTCGGTGCAAACGCCGGCCAAGGTGAAAGTCCAGGCCAGCCAGGTTGAGGTAACGGCGGGAATGGTGACCGTCGATGCGGCCATGTCGAAATTCTCGGGAATCGTTAAGTGTGACGTGCTCCAGGCCACCACCGTGATTGCCAGCACTTACACACCGGGCGCCGGAAACATATGGTAGACGAACCAGTGATCATTCGTGGTTTGAACGTCGCCGGCGGCGGTACTGCGCCGACGATCCTGCAGCGCACGGACCAGGAATTCCTGCCGGCGGTTCTCAGTGAACTGTCATTGACTGATGAGCTGCGCCGAAACGCAGGAGTACTGAAAGCGGTAGCAAGTGTCGCGCAGGATCGCGACCAGGCCGGCGTGCTCAGGCTTTACCAGCCAGTGCATCGCACTTTTCACGTGGCCCTGCTCGAAGTGTCTTGCGATACGTTTGGACGTCCACGTTTGGATCCACAAAAGATCGACAGCGCGGGCCTGGTGGTGCGCCGGATCGTGGCTGGTTCGGGTGGGTCACTTTCCGGTTGGACGGCGCACGAAGGCTGGATGCAAAGCGAAAAAAGAGTCAGGGGCTGGAGTGGTTTGAATTCACTCCAGCGGGAAGAGGATCTCGATCCTGATCCCACGCGCCGGACACCCGAATTAAGAGCCGGAAACCGCGAGATCAACCGCCGGCTTCAGCTTTGGAAACAGAATTCAGCGCCGCTGAGTGAGGCCTTCACGCCGCTCTTCATTGCCCCGCCCGAGGTTTGTCAAAGCGCACACCGGACGATTCTCTATGGGGTGGTGCCGGTAACGAGTTCGGACCTGAGTGAACCCCCGCCTCCGGACAAGCCTGGTGAGACGTCAGCCGGCTTGCCGCGATTGGACACCGGCGAGCTTCAGGAAAAGATGCGCGAACACCTGCCGTTCTTCTTGCAGCAGAGAAAGACGGGCGCCCTCCCGATCGTCCCCCGGGCCGGTGAGATTTTGGATTTCACCGACGCCGCAGACAGCCAGCTACAGGCTTTCATTCTCAATCTTCGCCAGCTCAAATTTGAATTTGGCGCCTTTGAGACAAACGAAAATAGCCAGGCGCTCTTCGGGGAGTTGAATCAGCTCAAAATCGATCCGGACAAACGGCCGTTAGGAGAGTTTCTTAGAGACGCCACCGCAATACTGATCGACCTGGAAGGCAAAGGCAGCACGCCGCGGACAGTGCGCATGCCCGCAACCTGGCCGGTAGTGGACCGGGCCCAGGAGAACCGGATTCTGAATCGAGTCATGGCCATCCTAAACAGCCAACTCGAGTCACTGACCACGAGTGAAGGCCGATTTGAATATGCCTCCAGCCGCTATCGCTTGCGCGCTTTTGTCCGGGTCAAGCGAGGCGATGGATGTCCGCCCAAAATCTTCTGGAGCGATTACAGCGAGCCTTTCCGGATCGTGCCCTGGTTCGAAGCCAGCGGGATGCCGCCCGTGAAGATCACCTTGCCGGATCCTTTCGACAAGGACTTCCTCGGCAGGTTGAAATCCAACGGCATCTTTAAACCCAACGTGACCTTCGTGGTCCCCGAGCGGCTTTTCAACCTGCTGAATAAGAACAGCCCGGATGACTTTCTCAAGGGGAGTGCGTCTGAGGGTGGCTTTCAACTGGGACTCGACTGGATTTGCGGATTCAATATTCCAATCATCACGCTCTGCGCTTTTATTGTGCTCTTTATCTTCCTGTTGTTGCTCAACCTGATTTTCTGGTGGTTGCCATTCATCAAGATTTGCATTCCGTTTCCGAAGAAACAGTAAAGAGTTATGACAAATCAAACCCCAGCTCGCGCGCCCATTGGTTGGCCACTGTTGCCGTTCCCGGATTCCCAGGGACAGCTCAACTTTCCGACTTTGGAGGAGAGCGTGCGGCAAATGATCCAGGTGATTCTGCAGACGCGGCCCGGCGAGCAATTGATGCGGCCCACCTTTGGCGCCGGCCTGGAAGATTTTGTGAACGAACAGAACACCATCACGACGCGACGCCGGATCAAAGACTCGATTACTGATTCGATCGAAAGGTGGGAGCCAAGAATCATCGTCAATCGCGTGGATGTGTTCTCGCCGGCGGATACGCCCGCCATGATTCGCGTCGAGATCGGCTATCAAGTGAAGCGCACGGGTGTGGCCCGGCAGGTGGGCCTGACGATCGGTTTGGAGAATTGATTCGTGCCCATTCGACCCCCAGCTTTGGATGACAGGGGCTTCGACGATCTGGTCGAAGAGGTGCTCGCGCGCATTCCCGGACACACGCCGGAGTGGACCAATCCGCGTCTCGGCGATCCCGGCCGCACGATCATCGAGCTTTTCGCCTGGCTCACCGATACCTTGCTTTACCGCGCGAATCTGATCCCGGAGCGACAACGTCTGGCCTTTCTCCGACTGCTGGGCGCGCCAATGCGTGCGGCCGTTCCGGCCCGCACGATCGTCAACATTTCCATTGACGACGAAAATTTCAAGAATGCCGTTTACCTGCAAGCCGGCGCCCTGGTCAAAGGCGCGGTCAACTTTGAAACGCTTTCCGAGATCTCGGTGCTGCCTGTCACTGGCGAGGCTTATTACAAACGCCCGCTCACGGCTGATGAGAACGGCCGGCTGGCAGACGTGGTGCAAGGGCTGCACGAAATTTATCAACTCGAAGGACAGACTGCAGTGCCTTACGTAACGACGCCGGTATTTCCGCAGGGGGTCGCAGACCCCGATGGTTTTGACGTTGTCCAATCGTGCGTTGACAGGTGTCTATGGTTTGCGCTGTTGGCGCCGAAGAAAGAAGCGGTGGACGCGATCGCAGCGACATTGGGCGAGAGCAAGTATGGCGGTCCGCAACTAATCAACATCGGCCTCGCGCCCACGATTCGGCTTGCGGAATTGTTCGAGGAGATCAGCGCGCCACCCCGTGTACCGTTCGTTTGGGAGATCTGTACCGGCAAAGAGATTGGCGGCAATCCAGAGTATGTGACTCTGGACGTCGTGGAGGATTCGACCTCCGGTCTCACCAGAAGCGGAGTGACTCGACTGGCCCTACCGGCAACGGACAACATCGGTAAGCTGGCGAACAACGTGCGCACAGACCTGCGGGCGGGGATTGGAGATCGTCCTCCCAGACTGGAGGACTCTCAGAAGGGGGAGCGGTTGGTTACCTGGTTGCGGCTCCGGCCTATCGAGCGTTTAGAAAGTTTGTCCTTGAGTTGGGTCGGAATTAATGCCGCGACGATCGATCAGCGACAGACCATCACCGGTCGCGTCGTGGGCCAAAGCGAAGGCACCGCCGATCAGGAAATGCAGTTGCCGGCCCAATCGGTTGAACCTCACAGCCTCAGGCTTCAGGTCGAAGAAGTTGGCGAGTATCGACTCTGGACTCAGATAGATGATCTGGCTCTGGCCGGCCGCAATGATGCGGTCTATTCGCTGGATAGTGAGGCCGGCACGATTCGTTTTGGCGATGGACTTCGCGGCCGGATTCCCGATGCAGGTAAGCGCGTTCGCGTCGAGACCATGCGCGCCGGTGGCGGCAGCGCGGGAAACCTGCCTCCGGGCTCTCTTACCGAGATCAGCGGACGCGATCTTGATAACAAGCTGGTGCCACCGCCAAAACTCAAGGTTCAGCAGAGCGTGGCGGCTGAAGGCGGAGCAGACGCTGAGACGATGGCCGAAGCGGAAAAGAGAATTCCGGCGCTTTATCGTCATCGCGATCGAAGTGTTACGGAAGAAGACTACAGGCGCCTGGCGGCCGAAACTCCCGGGGTGCGCGTCGGCCGTGTAGAAGTTCTACCGCTCTTCAAACCTCACCAGCGCCGTAGCGACGTGCCCGGCGTGGTGTCGGTCATGACGCTGCCGTTTCGAGAAGTCTCGCGCGCGCCCAACCCACGTCCGGATCGTCCGTTTATCGAGAGAGTCCACGGCTATCTGAACGCGCGGAGGCCGTTGACGACCGAGCTTTACGTGATTGGCTGTGAGTATGTGCCCGTGGCCATCAGCGTCGGGATCACGATTAGCGCGGGCTTTGGACGCGACACAATTATCAACGACGTGCGCGAGGCGGTCCGCCGTTTCATGTGGCCGCTCGCGCCGGGTGGACCTGAAGCGAATGGCTGGCCGCTCAGCCGGCCCGTGCGAGATCGTGAAATTGAAGTGGCGGTGGCGCGAGTCAGCGGCGTGAACAGCGTGCTGGGAATAAATCTTTTCCGTCGCGAGAGCAATGATTGGCGACTGATCGTGGCGCCGCGCATTGCGGAAATCCCAATCGGTAAGTGGCAGCTGCCGGAGTTACTTGCGGTGGTCGTAGTCGCTGACAATCTGCCGCCTGACCGCATCAGCGGTATGCCCCCGCTGGGAGCTTCCGGCGGCGGTGTTGGTGGCGCCGGCACCGGCGGATCCGGCACCGGCACCGGTGGCGCCGGCACCGGTGGCGCCGGTGGTCCGGGTGATGGAGCCGCAGGCGGCAGCGGCGGGGTGGCCGTTCCCGTGGTTCCGGAGATTTGTTAAGCAATGGACGCCAACGGACTTCGCTTTTGGATGATCGCAGATGCGGCCCACTGGCGCATCGGTGATTCGTCCGGAGTTGAATACGACCCGGAATGTAAGACTTTGCGTTTGGCGAGCGAGCGGGCTTCTGCGCCGGGCATTGACGGGGTTCCCGATGAGACTCGGTCCAGATCACTGGTCGAGGTCTCGCCGCAAACGATCGATGCCTTTGGCATGCGCGCGTTCTGGGATGACGCGCTCAAGGCCGTTGTCGCCACCGGCGCCCGTCCCGGCAACGTTCCAATTCTGTTGCCGCCGGTCGATTCCTGGCCCAGCGATCTCGCCATCGGACACGACGGAGTCCTATATCTGGCGATGGCCATCGAGGGTTCCGTTACCATGCTCGATCTGCGAGGCAATTGGAGTGTGGTCTCGCTGCGCGAGCTCGGATTCACCGCGTGGCGGCTGGCGGCTGATCCGCAAGGCGGAGCATGGGTTCTGGATCGAGTGCACAACACCATCGGAAGAGTCAGCGGACTCCCGCTGCCCGCGCGTCCATATGGGCCATACTCTCCGAAAACTTTCCGGCCCTGCCCGGAGAATTCGAATCCTCCCCGGCTTCAACTATTTCAGAACGCCGTCATTCCCGCCGGTGAATCCGTAATTGCGATCGCCTGCAGCCCTGCGGGCCGTGCGGCGGTCCTTTCGTGGAAGAAGCACGGCGAGACTTCGCACGAATCAGATTTTGCGTTGTTGCGTCTTTTGGCCGGTGATCAGTTTGCCCCGCCGATTGAGCTTCGCGACGTCAGTTTTCCTTTCAGTTTGACCTGGGTTTCGGAGGATCGCGTCGCCCTGCTCGCCGAAAATGTAAAGAAGGAAGCGCTGGTATTTCGAGTGGCGGGAACAACTCAGGTTCCGGTTGGCGATATGTACCCTTTAGCTTCGCGCAAAGTGTTGGCGCAAAGCCCCGAAGCCCAGCCTCCTGGACCTTTTCTCAATGGACTGACTTTGCCGCCGCACTATCTCACCGCCGGTGGAAGTTCGCCCTTGCATCGGCTTTCGCTTCCGTCATACGCCGACGTGGGCGAGGCTTCGAATCAAAAGTTGCTCGACAGCGGCAGCGGCCAGACCGTCTGGCATCGTCTTTACCTCGAAGCCGCGATTCCTCCGAACTGCGGTATCAAAGTTTTTCTGGCGGCTAACGATGAGCCGGCGGCGCCGGCGGACAACGAAGCATGGTTCGAACATCGCTTCGGTGAGATTTTCCAACACCGCATTGGAGATAACATTCCGCGTGGGGCCTGGGTTTCGGAAAGCTCGGAGGTCCCGTTCAATCCGAGCTTGTTGAAGGGCGCACCGGAGAAAAATCGGCGCGGTCTGTTTACCGTTCTGATTCAGCGCTGGAACCGCGTCGTGAAAACTCTGCGCGGCCGCTACATTCACATCCGCACAGTAGTGTACGGAGACGGGCGTTCGACACCGGAGGTGGCCGCCGTCCGCGTTTACGGATCGCGCTTTTCATACGTCAACCGATACCTGCCGGAGATTTTCAGGGAGACTGTCTTTGGCCCGGATGCCGACGACATAGTTTCACCCGCGAAACCGGGTTCGCGTCATGATTTCTTCGAGCGTTTCCTGGACAACTTCGAAGGAGTCCTGACCCCACTCGAAGATCGAATCGCGTCGTCCTACCTGCTTACCGATCCCCGGACCACACCGGAAAACGCGCTCGAGTGGCTGGGCACCTGGATCGGGCTGACTTTTGATCCGGCTTATCCACAGGATCGCCGGCGCGAACTGATCGAGGCTGCGCCTGCACTTTATCAAAGGCGAGGAACCTACGACGGCTTAAGACTTGCGCTCAACCTCGCGACGGGGGGGGCGATCGAGCGGCGCGACCTCCTGGTGCTCGAAGATTTTCGCTTGCGCCGCACGTTCGCGACGATTCTGGGTGCGGATCTGGCCGGTGAAGATGACCCTTTGCTGGGCGGCTTAGCGGTCAGTGGCAACTCTTATGTGGGTGACACTCTTTTTCTCGGCGATGAAAACAAAAAAGAGTTTCTGGCATTGTTCAGCGCCGACCTCGCGGTCAACGAAACGGAGCAGGAAGCAATCGACCGGCTGTTCAACTCGCTCGCCCATCGGGTGACGATCCTGGTTCATCGCGAAATGGATGTGCGGACCGTGGCGCTGGTCCGGCGTGTCGTTGATCTCGAAGCTCCCGCGCATGTGGTGGCGCGCATCGTCCCGGCCGGTTTCAGATTCATGATTGGCCTGGCATCGCTGGTCGGGGTCGATACTTTCATCGACGCCCCCGAAGAGCGGCAGCCGGTTCGCGTGGACCAGAGCAATATCGGGGAACGGGACTTCATATTTCGGACAGCCAGTTTGGATCCGCGCCTGGAAGGCGGCGACGCACCACCCGAGTTGCAAAGACCGGTTGCCGTCATGAAAGCCCCACCGGACGTGAATCACAGGAAATCATTCACTCTTCAAGCAGACGAGTCATACGCACCCGAAGGCAAGACGATTACTCGTTACATCTGGCAACGAAACGACTGAGTTGTGTGACCGAGCGAAAAACAGCTCGAAGAAAGGGAAGGCTAGTCATGGCAGTTTTCAATATTGGTGACAAACAGGAGACCGCGGAACCTCAAATCGAGGTGACCGTTACCGTAGGCGATCCGCTTAAGGTCGGCACGCACAGGTTTCAGTTGATCGTGGTCGACGACGATGGCAACGAGTCGGCTCCGGCGATTGCCGAAATCGTAATTCGAGATCTCGAGTTGCCGACGGCGGTACTGCAAATCCAGCCCAAGTCGGTGGAGTTCGGCAAGTCTTTTACTCTCCTGGGCGAGAATTCGTCGGACGTAGGTTCGGGATCGATCAAGAAATACATTTGGCAAAGGCTGGATTGAGCAAGTGGTGTCCTTCTTAGTCAAAGAGAGTCGCGAAACCAGGGAGTCGCGGCTGGAGGTCGAAACTCAAACGCCGGAGGACAAGAGCGGCGACAGCGATCTTCGGCCGGGACTACATCGGTTCATGCTGGTGGTTGAAAACGAAGCAGGCGTGCAAAGCGAGCCGGCCATCGTCGAAGTAGAAGTGACTGAGCCGATCAGTCGTTTTTCCCCGACCTTCAGAGATCCCGGCGCGATTGATGACGCCGGTTTGTCGAAGACAGTTCCTGCCGCTTCGCCAGCTGAACTCCGGTCGATGAAGAAATCCCGGAAAGGGAAGTCGAAAGAAGGAACGAAGTCACAGAACAGGCCGAAGGCGAAGAAGACCGCGCCGAAGCGGTGAAATTCTCCGGGCGCAGCGCCGAAATGATTCTCGCGGGAGGAACTAATCAATGAGCGCTTCACAAGTTCAAATTACATCTCCGGAAGAAATCCTGGATCCGCTCGCGCAAAAGCCGGAGCCGCCCGACAGGCTCTTTTACGCAACTGGAATTTTACTTGACGCTGCGGACTTCAAGGCCGAGCAGTTGTATCACCGCGGCCGTCTTTCGCGTGCGCTGGCCTACCTGCACGGCGGCGGAACGGTCGCGGGATTGCGGGTGGAGTGGGTCAAACCGCTCGATCCTGGTGAAGATGTCAAGTTTCCCAGGGGCCGCGCTGAAGAGATTGTTGTCGCTCCCGGAATCGCTGTTGATCGGCTGGGCCGGGTGATCGAAGTACCGGCTTCAGCCTGCATTCGCCTGGCGCGCTGGTACGAACAGCAGCCGGCCGCCGAGTTGTTCAAGGCCTTTCATCCCGCCAGGCAGGGTGACCCGGCCAACGTGGTCGTGGTCGATGTATTCATTCGCTTTTATTCGTGTGAGCGCGGCAAGACTCCGGCTTTCGCGACTGGGCCGTTCGATGCACTGGACGCGGTGCAGCCATCCCGGATGCGGGAATTCTACAAACTCGAACTGATAGCCCGGGAACATGACGATCCGGACCTGCTCAAGAGTAGACTCCCCGATCTTTCGGCGATCGCTGACGAGAACGAGCGGCGTAACCGGCTGCACGAAGGAGTTCTTGATAGCTGGCGCGAAGGAACCGAGGAAGCCCACGGGCAGTGGAAGAAGAACGGGGGGCTCGGACCTTTGCCGGAACACGAGGCGAACCAGGATCCGACGTCCCTTTTTCTCGCGCGTCTGAAAATTTCAGCTGATCCTCCGGCGGAGGCGGGAGGGAAACCAATTCGCAAAAGCAAAGTGGATGTCAGTGTTGACAATCTGAGCCGTCGCTTCGTTTACACGGGGGCCTGGCTGGCTCGCTGGCTCGGAATCTGAAACAGCAGCATCGAGGAGGCGCGAAATGTTCAGCCCAACAAATGGCCCGGCCCGTGAGACCTTTCCCGCGCGCGAGCGAGTCGATTCAGATCTGCTCGAGCAGATGGTCCGCGCGGGCACGATCATCATCGACAATCGCCGGCGGCGTCCGCTTTATTTCGACGGCCGGTTTTTGGCCGCGCGCGATCTTACGCGAGAGCAGAACTATTTTCTTTCGCGCCAATCGGACATCGGACGAGTGGCCGGCGGCGGCGTCATCCACGGGCTGTCCGTTTCGGGCGGAGGCACCGCCACTTCAATCCAAATTGAACGCGGCCATGGCTTAACTTCCGCCGGAGAAGTCCTGGTCCTGGACGAGACAATTGCGGTGGAACTGACCGACATTACCGAAATGCAGCGCCTGGATGCGGCCTTTGGCATCTCGCAAATTCCCAGCGAGCCGGCACGCAACCGGTCCGGGCTTTTCATAGTGGCGTTGCGCCCGGTTGAGTTTACTGCGAATCCGATCGCTTCCTATCCGACTACGATCACGGGAAACCGATCAGTCGAAGATGGTGACATCGTCGAGGCCGTGGCCGTGACGCTGGTGCCGTACCTCGATCAAAGCTCGAACATTGATTTCCTGTCGCGCCGGGCGTTGGTGGCGCGCGAGATCTTCGTCGGTCGCGCGACCCGGGGAATTCCTTCAGCCACATTGCCCCTGGCGATGATTGCCCTCGATCGGGGAGTGATTCGTTGGATCGATCAATTCATGGTTCGCCGCGAGGTGGGCGCAGAGCACAGCAACACGATCGGGCTCGGCTTTGCTCCCAGGGCTTTGCGCGAAGCGCACCTGCTTCAGTATGAACAGCACCTTGCCGAAGTGGTGAAGCTGCGGGCCACGCGGGGATTGCGTTTTGCCGGTACGGAACATTTCCAGTGCTTGCCGCCGGCTGGACACGTGCCGGCCGCGACGATCGATCCGTCCGACTTTTCGCAGATGTTTTTTCCTGCTGAGATAGATGTTGACCTTTCGATCGTGCCGGCTGATGAAGTGCCGGTGCTGCTCGAGGAGAGCATGTTCCTGCCGCCGATCGATCTAATGCTCAGCGGCCCCGAACAGGATTCAACGTCGATCCAAATTCTGATTCCGGTCCCGCGCGAGCGGTTGCGCCTGCTGCTCAATTCGCTGACCTCGACGACGCGGGTATTGAAACCGGCGGCGCCGGGTCTGGTGGCCCGGCGAAAACCGCTCGAATCGCTGGTGACTCTGATGCTGCCGCGCACGGTTGATATCACCGGAGCTGCATCGCCGGCTGATGCGATTTGGGCCAACGCGCTGGTGATTCCCAGTGACCGAATGCTCTGGTACGTGCGCCGGCGCAATCTGCAATACAAATCGGAATTTGTCGGCACCGAAGTGCGCACCTCAGGCGAAGAAACGGAAGCCGAGAAGAAGCTGGTTGAGGTCCTGACGAACATGGGACTGTTGACGCGTTACAACAAGCTCGGTGAGGTCGCGACTACGGTGGCCAAAGCCGAACTGGTTACTTTCCTCGATTCTCCGAAGTTTGCGCAGTCGAAGATGCTGCTCGTCGGCGCCATTCGGGAATTGGAGGCCAAGATTGAGTCCGATCAAAAGCTGGAAAGAAACGAGGTCCTGATTGTTGAAGACCGCTTCGCTGATGCTGCCGCGGGTGAGGGGATTGCCCGGCTTAATGCGGTCTCAGACGAATTCAGCAATGACAAGATGATTAAGATTTTTGCAGACGCACAAGTCGTCCCGGAAATCGATCGCGTCGCGCGATCGATAACCGTTCAGGAACTGCAACAAAAGTTCGCCGAAGGATTGCTGGAAATAGCCCAGGGCCAGCCGGACGAACTGCCAGATTACGTGCAGAAGTGGGCTCAGGAGTTCAACCAATGAGAGTAATACCGATCGAAGATTCCCTGCCGGGCGAACACGTGGTGTCTGTGCATCCGGTGATGTCTCCGGACGCGAAGTCTCATTGGCATCGGCGGCTCAACTTGTACACGGGCCGGGCGCTCAGCGACATCGCGCTGACATCTGAACAGCAGGGCCGGGCCGGCCGGTTGGCCACCTCCGGTCAAATGATGTCGCCCGGCGTGGTGGGCGGGCTCGAAGTCACTGTCGATTCCACACCGGTAAAGACTGGCGCTCAACTTCCGGATGAGTCAGAGGAGCGTTTGCGGCGCGACGATGAGCCAAGCTCGCTGCCGAAACAGAGACGCTTTGACTCGTTCTACAACATCGCCCCCGGATTCGGCATAACCTCAAGTGGTGAAGACGTCAATATTCCCACTGCGCTCCGGCTGGACGTTCTGTCGATCCCGGTTTACGGGCCGCAGTTTGTCGTCGAGCCGGAAAAATCGATCGCCGACAACGGCCAAAAAGGGTCAGGCAACGGCGAAGTCGGGACAATTGAGATAGTAACCGGAGAAGAAACCGGACCGCCGGCTGCCGATTCCTCTGCCGCTCTAGCCGCGCGCCACGAAGGACCGCCGTTGCGAGAATTGATCAAGCTGGGTCTCAACGTTCCGCGCGCCGGAGTCTTGTTGGTGCAACCGATCGTCGCCGAACTGATTGGCGAATACGACCCGAGTGATTCCTGCGAACTGGATCCGCAGAACTATGCTTTTGAAGATTGGCAAAGAGCGGATGGGTGCCGGTTGCTTTTCTACACCTGGCCAGTTGATTGGATGCCTCTGCCGGGGCGGGATCAGTACTGGCGGAATCGCGTCGCTTACGCAATTTTCAACGCTGAAAGGCGCAACCAACCTGACCAGCTATTGCCGTGGGAAGAGGTCGGTGTGCCGATCGCCCTGGTTGGCTTTGATGACCGCTGGGACATCCAGTTTGTCGATCGACATTCGGTGGTGCGCGATGGCGGGCGGCCAAAGCGGCGCCGGATGTTCATTCCCAAGTCCGGTAATGCTTTTCTCTGGCAGGCGAGGTTGAAACAGCTTGCCGAGCAGCTGGCCGAAACCGACAGTGATGAGATGGCGGCCGCGGATCTGGCCTCTCAGTTTCGTTATCTTCCGCCGGTGGGAGTGTTGCCGCGCAAAGCCGTCGAACTGAAGACGCTGGCCAACCAGAGCGGGGATTCGTGGGTCGGACGCAACAACTTCTTTCCCTCTACCTATCGCGTGGGGGCCACGCCGGTGCCGTTGGAACAACTGGACCTGGCCATGAAGGCCAGTGCATCCATGACCCCCTTCGACACGTTTGCGCCCGATGTCGTCGAGGTGCTGGTCCCCGTCCCTCAGATATGGTTTGAACCTGACCTGTTGAAAGTAGAAGCCGTGTCTCCTCAGTTTCAAAAGGAGATCGACACGCTCGACGCACAGATCAACGAAAGCCTGCAGCGACGTAAGAACGTGCGCCGAAAGCACGGAGCGCTGGTCAAGAGCATGACCGCGCAGGCTCCTACTTACGTCGAGGGCGATCCCGATACGGATCATCCCTTCACGCCTGGCGAGCCTGATTTCGGCACTACGCCAAAGCTCGATAACAACCATCAGCCGGTTTTGGACAAAGACGGCAAGCCGGTTTTGCTGGTAACGATCGTGGATGAACTGAAACAAAAGCTCGAAACCATGAGGGGCAAGGTGCTGGCCGGTGCTGAGCTCGATCAGTTCGACACCCTGGGGTTGGTAGCCTTCATCAATTTTCTTCGTGAGCGGGTAGATCGCGCCAGCGATCGCGTCGACTTCGGCTTTCTGCGGGTGCAAACTGATATTTATCGAAAGCGCCAATTGATTCTGAACAATGTGGCCGCGACTCGGCTCGCCACCTCGCCCGTCCTGGCCTCAATCGCGCAAGGTGACAGCGCTCTGGCCACCAAGGCCGACATCCAGGCCTTTCTGGAATCCTCAAAACCTCCGCCGAAACCGGAAGGTGACCAGACTCCGCCGCCGGCCGCGACGACGGGGACGACCAAGGCCTCGTCCTTCACGTCGGGCGCTGTCTCATCCAGCATGTTTGTCAGCAAGTCCGCCGCGATCTCGAGCAAGGCCACGACTCTGGTCCAACCCGCGGCGACCCCGGTTAAGGCTTTGCTGCTACAGCAGACCAGCGGGAGGGCATTTGAGCTGTCGCAGTCTCTTCCCGCCACCAGGGCCGAAGTGGAACAGAAGTCCCCGGTGATTGGACAAAAGTCGGTTACCCGCACCGTAACGATCGTTGAGCGCATTCAGGATCCGAAGGCCACCGAATCGAAAAACTATTGCGTTGCCACAAAGTATGACGTCATCAAGAGTCTGAGTGGGCTGGGAATCATGATTGACGACATCGATGTTCCCGGCCTGCTGGTCTTCGATAACAACGGAAAAGTGATCTTCGAAGGACGAGTGCCAAAACGCGAGACAGTCGATCTGGCGGTCGCGATCCCGGATCTCGACAAACGGATTTTAGGTGAACCCGCAGACCCTGAACTCGACGAAGCCAAGGCCTTCTCGATCGGCGTGCAGTTGCTCGAAGACACGATTACTGTTTTGCGTTCGGTTGAGGCGCGCATTCAGGAATATGAAAAGGTGATTACGCTGTGCCAGACCGTCCTCGATCAATCCAGAGGATTCTTGTCTGCGGCTGAAAACCGTCTTTCAGCGTTGGAGCACGAGCTGGCGGAAGCCCGGCACGACATAACCGTGGTCCGGGCCCTGCTGGTCGACGAGCAAAATCGTGTCCTCGAAATCAACGAACGGCGCGATCGAGTCATTCGCGAGCAAGTCAGATTCCTCGCCTATCAACGTCCGCGGCTGGTCGATCTTAATGTCGCCACCCCGGTGCGAACACTCGATCCGGCCGTGGTGACTTCGCCGATCCCCGCGTGCCTGGGGCACGACGCGACGATTCCGAGTGATCTCAGATCCACGATTGGTCTGGTGCGCGAGTCGCCGGTGAAGTGGTTTCCCTATGTGCATCCTTTGCTGGCGCGGCTTGATCGCATCGAGATGTTGCACCAAACGATCTCGACGGCGAAGCAGCGGGCCCTGGCCCAGCAGGCTATCGCCGTTGATTTCACCAGCGAGAGCCCCGCGAACACGCGTGCCGGAATGGCCATCCAACAGGCCTTCTTTGCCCAACGGAGTGTGGTGACCCAATTTCGGGCGCAAACCTCTCGAGTCGATCTGGCTGTATTCGCCAATCAGAATTGGAAGCTGGCGCATGATCAGGCGAAAGAGATCGTTTCGCTGGGCGACGTGATCGAAGCCGATCACGGTCGTACTGATCTGGCGCAGGAAGCAGCGCGCGAATTGGAAAACATTTCGCGCATTGCCGGTTGCCTTTATACGAACTTCGGCACAGTCAAACCTGAGATTCGCCTCGACTGGGTCGAGGCCTTTAGCCAGTTTGATCGGCCGGTGAATTTTCGCAACCTGGCAGTGTTGCCGCGCTGGCACGAAATCGCTTTTCTGGATCGCCGCGAGATGCAGGCATTGGTTGATTGGCTTTACCAGCAAGTCGATCCGCTGCAGTCCGGCGGCGTAGCGTTAATTAATGATGTTGTTCGTATCTGTCTGCTGCTGGCCAGTCACGCTCCGGTTAATCAGATCATCGCTGGACATGTTCCCAAAGCGACAGTCGTTCAGACCGGCGGCCGCGTCGAGCTGGACGTCGATCATACAAAGCTCCGCGTTGGCATGAGCGTCCTGATGTATTCCCTGACAAATGAAGTTCTGGCTCGCGGGCTGGTAGAGGATTTGGGCGCGGGCAAAGCTGCGGCACGAGTGATCACGACGGTCCGGAAAGAAGTGACTCTGGAACCTGGCGCCACGGCTCACTTTGCTGAATCGCGAGCGCTTGAGACCAGTCCGCTGACCAGCGGAAAGTTCCTGCGCTAATTAGCGGACCGTTGGTGCTTTGTTTCAAGAGTTAGAAGCTCTGATGTTTCATTCACACCGGGCTTTAGCCCGGTGATGCACGAGGATATGAAACGAAGAACCGTTTTAACGGTTTAGTCTTCGGTACGAAAATGAAGTTCTTTAATATCAGCAAGTCACGTCAACTGTAGCCGGAAGAAAACCGTTAGAACGGTTTCTTTACTTTTGCGGCGCTCGACACCGGGCTGAAGCCCGGTGTGAATGAAACGCCGCAATTTCGGACTTTTGAGGCGAAGCCGACCGTTGGTTCAATCGGCTCGCGGTCCGGCGGACGCCGAATAGGTAACATCGAAGAAATGTTTCACCTTCACGATCGCAGGGTGCGCAGTTTACGGCTGACCGCTACCGGCGACGATCACTTGTGGACGGGAAGGATTTTGCTGCAGGACGCTCTTCATACCGCATCGCTTCCCGGGCTCTCCGGGAACCGGCTGACATTAATCAAGCAATTCACGATTGGTCGTTTTTCGACCAGGCAGAGTTCCTCATCTCTGTCCGCATTAATAGATCATCAGTTACTAGATCTCAGCTCCCGGGCTGTCCCTGCTGATCATCCCAATGCGGCCTCGTCTCCGATTGTTTACTTCCGCGATGAGGTCGAACCCTACGTGATGCTGGCAGTTCGCCTCGCGGCTAACGCGGACACCTCGGCGTGGTTCTGGCCTCTGGCGGTAAGCAGCTGGCAACCAACGATGCCCCGGAGTGAAGGTTTGCGCGTCATGCTCTTTCAGCTTTCCGGAACTCGCGCCGGGCTCGTCAGTGTAGTGTCGCTTGTTAGTGAGCTGCGCCGGCGAGACCTGCTGCAACCGTTGCTGGCCGTCCTGGAAAAAGACGATGCGACTCATTTGCTGCAACTCACTTGCGGCGGAGCGCTTTCAGATCATTGGCCTTCGCAGGATTTGCGTCCGGACACCGTGGCGGTGGAGATTTCATCAACTGCCCGGAGGGTGCTATGGCAAGCCTGTAAGCGTTGGGGCGGGGTAGATGTGCGCGCTATCTGGTTAGCCACGATTCTTCTGGTTGAGGAAAAACCTGCGCGCCTGCTCGACCCTTTGCTGATTCAACGGGCCCGGGCATTGGTCGATTTCATATCCGACCCGCCTGGCCGCTCGAAAGATAAATCGTCCGCGGCACAAGTGTCATCCCAGATCATTGGAAACGAGCAGGCGGATGACTCGCCGCAATCAAGGTTTGCAACTGGAGTAGATTCTCTGGCCGGCGACCACGTGGCGGAAAGCATTGATCAGACTTCGCATGTTCATACCCCGTCGTCATCGCACTACTTCAGGGATACTACTCAGGCGCCAGCAAGCCTGCTTGATCCAATTCCCGTTAACTCGCGCGCAGCGGTGTCCATGACACCGAGCTCACAAAAGATCGTCAGCGCAGCAGCGAATCCGGGTCTCGAGAACGAGCTCTTCGGTCCCGAAGATGGCAGCATCGCCGCAGATGTGCAGGGCCAGGCATTGGCTCTCAATGAACCGGCAGTCGACTCGTTCGCACGGCAGAGTCTGAAGGCTCCCGTCCTCGATAGTGCGTCGCGATCTTCGAATCAGATTCGGGTTGACGCCGGTGACCCTCGTGAGGCGTCGGTCATCGCCAAAGAGCATGAGGATTTGCTTTGGCCGCCACGCGAACGGGATGGTGTCCGTAACGATCCTGTAGTTTCAACTTCGCTGATTGAAACCAGCGCGGCCGGGGCGGCAATCGAAGGCCCGCAGGCTCAGGTGAAACTGCCCTGGACGACGACGCCTCAATGGACTGACTACGGCGGATTCTGTTTTCTTTTGGCGCTCATGGGTCGTTTGCGTTTCGAGGAGTTTCTCGAAAACCACCCGCATCTGATTGAGCTCGATTTTCCGCCGCGCCTGCTTCTATTCGCGGCAAATCAACTGGCCATTCCGGCGGCGGATCCGGTACGAGTCTGGCTGCAAGACGTAAACGATCTGCCGGCGCAGGAGATCGAATTCTCGGCGCCGCCGATCTGGCGCGAACAGGTTTATCGATCAAGCACCCTCGTGTTGTCGCCCATTCTGGGCCGGCCGGGGTGTCACATGATGACTGGCGGCTCAGAACGTAACGTGCTCGCGAGCTGGCGCGGAGAGATGCCGGAATCCGCGAAAAAACTTGTCGCGGATTCTCAAACCAGAGTCGTCCCCGCGCGCCAGAGCCAGGACGATTTGAATCAGCTGACGGCTGGTTGGTATCGCGCGATGCGCCGCTGGTGCCGCGCCTACGCGGGACTCAGACTGCGCGAGCTGATTCAGCGAAGCGGTCGAATAGGAATCACCCGAACCCACGTCGATCTGTTTTTTGCTCTCAACTCTGTCGACATTCGGATCAGGCGCGCCGGGCTGGACGTCGATCTCGGGTGGTTACCCTGGCTGGGTCGGGTCGTTTCGTTTCACTACTTGGACAAGGAAGAATTCGATGGCCGCGAATGAGAGCCGGCTGCGGGAAACGCGTGAGCCGCTGCACCTGAGTTCGCGCCCGGCACAATCCGCCGGAAGCGTGGTGCTGAATTTGCGAGCGTATGCGCTCGAAGCCCTGGCGGCGAAAATCGTTGGTGGCGCCACCGCCCCTGATGAGGCGCCTGAACTGCGCATGTTGTTTGAGCTCGTTGATGACGTGAGGCGCCAGGGAAACTGGGTCGACAGTTTCTTCGCCTACTTACAAAAACCAAATAACGCCGACGCGGCGCTGATTGATTGCGGGGCCGCGCTTGGTCTCGACGCGGTTGAGGTGCTGGCGATCTCTTTGACGGCTGCCGTCGAAGACGACCTGATGATTGGCAGAATGCTGGCTCGCTTGCAAGCCCCGGTTGGAGGCGCACGCCCGACGCTTGGACTCCTGAGTTCAGCCTTCGAGCACATCTCGCGACACGGAAGCCACGCGATAGACATGCTGTCGACCGGAATCGCAATTCAGAGTGGATGGCTGACGTTGATGAACGACGTGGCGCCGCTGCCGGAACGAACTGTCGGGGTTCCGCTGCACCTGTGTCAAGCATTGAACGGCCATGACGGTACGCTCTCCGGTACGCGTATCGGCGCCCAGGACGCAGTCCCATTGCCCCCGTCGCTGGTTGATTTGGCAGAAAAACATGCGCGCGCGTTGCACGGAACCTCGCAAAGGATCCTGGTTTTGCGAACTGGTTTTAACGAAGAGGGCCGGGCGATCGCGGACTTAATCGCGCACACTCGGGGGTGTCGCGCGCTGTTCATCGAAACCGAAAAGTGGAGTGGACTCGGTCCCTGGTTGCTGATGCGCAGCCTGCTGCCTGTCTTCTGTTTCGAGTTGGGCCCCGGTGAGCGAAAGGTTCTGCCAACGATTCCGGCGTATACCGGACCAGTACTGGCACTCTGTGGCCCGGATGGGAGCGTTGAAGGCGTAGGCAGCACGGCCCTGAATTGGAACCTGCCGGTGCCGCCCGTGAGTGAGCGAGAGGGTCTCTGGCGGATCGCAATCGGAAATCAAAAGCTCGCCGCGCGATTGGCCCGCGATCACCGGCACAGCAGCGGCCGGATTGCCCAGCTGGGCCGGCTCGCACACCACCATGGCCGGCTGAGCGGACGTGACGCGCCCGGGCCGGACGATGTCGTCGCTGCTTCCTGGTCAGGCGAAGGGGTCGGACTCGAGGCCCTCGCCCTACCGCTCAGGGATGATATCTCTGACGAAGCATTGGTCATGACCACCACGCTCAGTCTGGAGCTAAGGACATTCCTGCTTCGTTGTCGCTCACGCGACGGTTTGACTGCAGGGCTCGGCGCCTCGGCAGTGGCTCGTTATCACCCCGGCGTTCGCGCTCTCTTCGTCGGACCCTCGGGCACGGGCAAGACGATGGCCGCCGGCTGGTTGGCGAGAAAGCTCGGGCTGCCGCTGTATCGCGTCGATCTGGCTTCGATCGTCAGCAAATACATCGGCGAGACCGAGAAGAACCTCGCGCAACTTTTGGCTCGGGCCGAACGGGCAGAAGTCGTGCTGCTCTTTGACGAAGCCGACTCTCTCTTTGGCAAGCGTACGGATGTTAAGGAAGCGAACGATCGATTCGCCAACGCGCAGACCAATTACCTGCTGCAACGGATCGAGTCATTCGACGGCATCACGATTCTCACCAGCAACAGCCGCAGCCGTTTTGACGAAGCCTTTACGCGCCGGCTCGACATGATCGTCGACTTTCCCTTGCCTGGTCCGGAAGAGCGTCGCGCCCTCTGGCAGTCACATCTGGGAACGAATCATTCGCTGAACCAGAAAACTCTGAACCAACTTGCGGCCGCCGCGGATCTTTCCGGTGGTCATATCCGCAACGTGGTGTTGACTGCTGCCGTATTGGCGCAGGAAAAGCAACAAGCTATCGAATACGAGGATGTGATCGCAGGTTTGGCCAGCGAGTACCGGAAGCTGGGACGGCAGCTGCCGGTAGAGTTGACCTTCCATAACTCGGTCGAGGGAGGGTGAATATGCACGCGACTCTGTCGAAAGCACCACACGAGGTCGCGGACCGATCAGTTGCGGAAAGACCCCCAGCGACGCGGAGCGGCGGCGCCCCGGAGGGGATGCCACTGTTTCTGCGCACAGCCGCGGCCCAGGATCGCAGCGCCGACACCGATAGCCGCGCCGCGATCGAGTTCCCGCACGCTTCGTCGATCCAATCGGCGACGGGCGCCTCGATCCCCGGGTCTGCGATCTATGATGCGGATGCGTGCCAGAGGCGCGGTGTACCGGCGTTCACGGACGGATCGGTAAGCTACTTCGCCACGCCAACGCCCGGACTCCACGTTGCCGCCCACGAGGCCGCGCACCAGCTCCAGCACTCGGGCGATACCAACGACGCGGGGATGGGCGCCGAGGGGCACGCGCACTCGGTCGCCAATTTGATCGCGTCGGGCGCGAGCGCGCGCCCAGTTCTCGGCGATCGGGGTCGCCCCGTCGCGCCAGCGCTCCGCCTTTACACCGAAATACCGGCGGCTACCCAGACGGCGACGAGCCAGTGGATTATTGGCAGCGATGCGCGCGTCGCCGATACCGGGCTCATGGTCACCTCGGTGACCGACCGCCATGTCTGCTACGCCGAGCCCGCGTTGATCGCATCGGCCAACCTGATTCTTGAGGCGAAGCTCTCAGGAGTCCGCCTGCGCGCCGGCGCCGCTGGCCCGAGCGGCCCCGCCCCCGACGGGAGCGGGGTCAAATCGACGGTGGAATGCATCGCGCAGGTCCAGTCGGCGACCAGCAGCGGCGAGACATGGACGGATTGCGGAAGGATGTCCCGCGAGGTCCAGGGCGCCGCTGGTACGGACACGCCTGCCAGGGGCTTCTACCGGGACAGCGGGACCGAGCGTGAGACCAGCGCGGGGCCGCCAACAGATATTCGCGACGAGGTGCTTGTCGGCGCCGGGCTGGGCGCCGACGCCGCCTCGGCCAGCGCCGCCTACCACGCCATGGCCCCGACCGCTCGCCGGGCGTTCGACGCGGCCCACGGGATCAACCGACACGCCGCGCCAAATGTGGGTGAATCGTATATGTCGGTCCGCAACGACGCGCTCACCTCGGCCGGGTTCAACTTTCACTGGGGCGGCGTCATCATGGTTTCCAGTGGCGACCGTGTCACCTTCGAGAACTTCTTCAGATCGGGGCTGAACTACGGCAGCCAGAATCTTCTCTGGTATTTCGACATGTACGGGCCCCCGACGAGGCCCGGTCAGACCTGGCACGATCGATGGGCGGAGGGCACCGGCCGCGAGGGGAGTGGTGTCGGCGCGCCGGGAATGGAGTCCATGACCATCCCCACGCGCACGTCGGCCGATCCCTCAGCGTGGACGCCTGGCACGTCAGCGCTGTCCACCGGCGACTTGATCACGCGACGCGTAGCCGCGACCCAGGACGGCGAGCGGATGGCGCTCGACGCCGAGATGCGCAGGCGCTGGATTAGGGTGGAAGTCGAAGTCGTACGCGCGCAGGAGGGTACCGACGAAGTCTATGTTCGTATCGAGCACGGCGGCAGGTCGGGCCAGACGGGCGAAAATAACATGCGTACCGGCGAGCGAAATACATTCTGGCTCGCGCCGAGTCCGCTCGTTCCCGTAACCGGCGCGATCGCTGTCAAGGTATACGAATCGGACGCGGGCCGGGACGATCTCCTTTCGAACGTAAGCCTGCGAAACACAGTGGTGACCGACAACCGCCCCCGGGGCCGCGCCGAGTACCACACCACCGCTGAGTTCGATCGCTAGTGACGAACGCCTGATCGCTTTCGGCGCTCGATCTTGCGGCATGTACGACGAGGATATCGCCATGGAACAATCGCTACCGACGTGCAGCACATTGGCCGATTGCAACGCAAGGGACGGCGCGAGGATCGCGGTCGTAGGTGTGTACCGGCACCATCCCGATCTACCAGGCTTCGACTATTCCGAAGCGCCGCGCGCGGTGCGCATCGAACTCGACGACGGCCTCGGGCCCTTTCTCGATCCATTCTGGAGCAAGCGCGCGATCCGCCCCCAATCCGAGATCGATCAGCACCTCGGCAAGCGTGTGCGCGTCATCGGCCTCTACCACAAGGACATGCCGCGCAACCCCGACGATCCGCCCTATGCCTCGGCGATGGGTGGCCCTTGTATCGAAGTCGAGACGATCGAGCCCGCGCGTTAGCGCTGCGTGTGCGGCCCGCATCGGCCGGTCGAGCGCGGCAGCGCAACGCACAATAACGACCTGGCGTTGCGGAGGGCGCAGAATTTACGCCCATATGAGCTACACAGTTGTTTGCTTCGAGAGTGGAGCTCAATAGCCTGACCAAAAGAGGTGCTATGCAGTCAGAATTCACTCGCAGGAAAAAGAAGAGCGCTGAAGATTCATCTTCGTATCCGTTAAATTCGCAGAAATCGGAAACTGCTCCCGGCATTCCCCACTTCCTGAAATCGGCACGCAGCTCGCCGGACAACATCGGGAGGGTCGACACGACTGACGCTCCAGTGCGGATCGTCGCGTCAAATGATCAGTCGGAGTGCGATGCAGATAACCTGGCCGAACAGAGCATTAAACGAGAAAACAACACCCGGACGGAGCTGGGCGAAGTCACTCCGGCAGTCAGCATCGGCGGGCCAGCGCAATCGAGCGCCATCACCGGCCGTGGTAATGCGTTGCCTGAGGCCGAGCGCATTCATTTTGAAGAATCGATGAATGCCGACTTCGCTGGCGTGCGGATTCATCACGACACCGAGGCCGCACGAGCGGCTGACAGCCTCAACGCGCGGGCCTTTACGGAAAATCGCGATATCGCTTTTGGCGCCGGTCAGTATCAACCAAATACCACGCAAGGGCGCAGGCTTTTGGCCCACGAGCTGGCGCACGTGAAGCAACAATCAACCGGCGAAGTCAGCGGCGTGCAGCGCGACCCCATTCCGGGTACTGAAAAGCAGCCGGCGCCGCCAGCCCAGGTAGCTGATGAAGCAAGTCCGACGAGCGACTTCTTTAACCGGGAGGAGGTTGAGAACATACGAGGGCGGACCACGGCCCGATATTTTAAGACGAGCACGACGGTCAGCTCTGGAGTGCAAACGATCGGCAAGATCAAAGACACCCTGATGGAGGTCAATGAGCGTTACAACGAGGCCTACACAAATTATTCGACAGCTATCAGGGCCGGCGGCCGGGAAGCACGTAACCAACAGGAGTGGAGAGACTTTTTCATTGGGCTGGGCATCGGCATCACGTTTGGTTTAGGGAGCGAACTTCTTTTGCCCGCAGAGGCTGCAGCATGGTTGGAGCTCACCGTCGAAGTCAGCACCGAGGTTGCGGAAGGCGCCGCCGGAATGGCCGTAAAATCTTCGGGCTGGACCACGGTGGTGGGTCAGGATCTGGCGCCGCCAAGAGGTCTCGATCCGATGGTGCTGGAGCTGGATATCTACAGACTGATCGAGAGTCTGCACCACAGCGTCTTTGACGTGGCGCGTTATTGCGATTCGCTATTCCTGATCAATGGCGCGGCCGAATATGCGATCGGAGAGATCAAGGCGCACGTCGCCGGCGGAGAGCAGGAGATGAGCCAGCTTGACCTGCTCGATCTCATTGATGCTCTCGTGGCTGCCGATCAATCAGGAGCGGCTCTGGAAAAAGAACTCGCCTCGTTTGCTGCCTCGCTAAACGACATTAAGAGCCGCGTCGAGTCGGCGCCTCGCCAAAATGTCGGAGAGATGGAACAGGACATTTGGATCCTTTGGATGTCGGCGGTCACAGATGACGACTCGGACGTGATTGACCTTGACGAAATAGAAGGACGCTTGCTGATTGCGGGAGTGATTGGCCCGTCCAGCCGACTGAACGTGGACTTTGGCTGGTACACCTCTGAGGACGATGAGCTGGCGGCGCTGAAAGCAGCGAGAGCAGAAGCGCCGCTGATTTTGAGTCGCCGCAAAGAACTGACGAGTACCGAGTGACGGACGTGATAGTTGAGTGACGCATGGAAGCAACCTTAACCGCAAAACCGGAAGCCGGCGTCAAGAGTCAGGTCGCGATTCCTGTGCGTCCTGAGGCTATCGAAGGCGAAAATGGCGCGCCGGTGGGGATGCCGATCTTTCTGCAAAGATCAGTTCTGTCCCGGGCGGGCGGTGACGTCATTCAATTGAAGTGTGACGACTGCGGTAAGGGCGAAGAGGAAGAGAATCCGACAATTCAGTTCAAGTTAACTATCGGCGCGCCGAACGATGCTTACGAACAGGAAGCGGATCGAGTGGCCGATGCGGTGAATGCCCGGGCAGTCGATCAACCCACGTCGATTGCCCATGCTGCTGACGAGCGAGTTCAGCAATGTTCGGCGTGTGCCGGCGGTCAACCCTGTTCCGAGTGCGCCGCAAAATCGAGTGGACCGAAATCTATAGACGTTCTCCAGAAAAAGCCGGTAAGCAGTACCTCGAGTTCATCTTCACTCCCGCCAGCGCTTGGTTCCACCGCTATAGGAACCCCGGTGTCCAGCGCTATCCGCGAGCGGGTTGAGCCGCTGCTGGGAGTTGATTTGAGTCATGTCCAGGTGCACAGCGATGCCGCGGCCCAGGTCTCGGCCAGGCGTCTCGAAGCGAAAGCCTTCACCCATCAAAACCACATCTGGCTGGGGCCGCACCAGAGCGCCGACGATGTGGCGCTGATGGCCCATGAGCTGACCCACGTCGTGCAGCAAACCGGCGCCGGCGAACTCATTCAGCGCCAGGCTGAAGACGCTTCTGAGGATGGCGAGACGGTGCGTCGTCGTTTGCAGCAACGGATTGATGAAGCTGTTGGCGATGAGACCCCGGCGGTGGAAGACGCTACCGCACCAACTTCAGCAGCGAGTGGCGCGAGTGCGGCGCCAGCTACGGCGGCGGCAAATCCGCGAGCGAGAAGCGCTGCCCTCGAGATTGATCGACGAGAAATCAGCAGCGAGTCAGCGGAGTTGGCGCCGGATGCTCAGCCCGACGTGGACCGCGCCGAACAACAGCAGCCCGAGGTCGACCAGGCCGCCCGCGAAACGGTCGAACAATTGGATAGTCCTCCCGAGCCACAGGCTGAAGGTGCCGCTCCGAAGGAGCCCGCCGCGGGCGCGGCTGAAGCAGAGGGTGCTGCCGGTGCTGCGGCTGGGCGGGCTGGTAAAGCTGCGGTCGCGGAAGTCACCGATGCTGCTGAAGGTTTCGCGGCCGCCGATTCGGTGCCCGCGCCGGACACGCCCACAATCCTCACTCCTCCGCCGGAGATTCAGCCGGTGGATGCCGCCGGAGTGCCGCTGGCCGGAAATCCTGCCGCTGATGTGCAGGCAGTTGAGTTGGCCAATGACGCGCAGAATCTTCGTGAGCAGGGACAGTTGCTGCGGGAATACTCAGCTGAGGATCGTGCGAACGCGCAAATCCTGCGCGGCAACATCGGTCTGGTGAGCCAGGGAGTTGGCACGTCTGAGGGTGGCGTGCAGACCGCGCAAGGCAACACGGCGTTCCGTCGGGGCTTACTCGATCAGGCGCGGCAGGCGCTAAGCGTGTCGCAGCAAAAAGCTGCCAACGTGGCGGCCCAGGCGCCGGGCGGAGTAACGCAGGCTGACGAGAACAAATCGCGTTCAGGTCCAATGGCGAGCGAGTCGCGCGAGATGACCGCGCAAAACGAGGCCAACACACCGGAAGATCCTGAAGCCGCGGCGCGGGCCCGCGAGCAGGGTGGTCAACTAAATCGGGCCGGGTCTGACGCGGCGACCATCGACGACACGATCACCCAGGTTCAGGGGGGAGCCGGGCAACTGGTACAGGATGCAGCGCGCGCAACTCAAGTTAATACTCAATCGGTAGGTACGATTACCGGAATTGACGCGACCCTGGCCCAGACCGAAGGACGCGTCGCAGAGATGCAGGGACAGAACGCCGAGGCCCGCGCGCAGGTCGCCGCGTTGAGCGAAGGGCCGGGAGAAGTTTCAACCGGCGCTCAACAAAACGATGCCGAGGGGCAGGATTTGGTCCAGTCGTCGACCGATATCGAAGCGCGCCTGCACGCGATGCAACAGACATATGCCGACGGCATGAAGAGTGTTCCGGCGGTCGCCCCACCAAAGGAGGAGGAAGAATCTCCCGAAACGTCAGCAGTTGAGTCACCGCCTGAGGAGATAGTTGAGGCCGCGCCCGAGACCTCTTCCGCAGCGGCAGCTCCGCTGGAAGCCGGCGTAGAGCAAGGTGAGACTTTTACGTCTGAAGAGGCTGCCCCGCTTGAGGAGGCCGCGCCAACCGCGGAAATGATCGTCCAACGCACCCCGGAAGCAGGCGCCGCGGAAGCTCCAGCCGCAGCGCCTGTGGCACCACAACCGTCGAACATCAATATCGCTGCCGGCCTGCCATCATGGCTTACCGGCGAAGCTGCGCCGAACGCTGAAGAGCGTGAGCGCGCGCAGCGGGAACAGGACGAGAAGCGGCAACAGGAACTCGACTTAATCACTGAAGAGTTACATGGCCGGCGCTTTGAACAATTGAGCGCTGGAGAGCGGCGCAGAATCGCTTTGCGCCTGGCGACGCGCAACATGTTTAGTGGCATTGGCAATGTCTCGTGGCCCACGCCCGGCGGTTTGGCTCGCGGCGCAGCTCATCTGGCCGCCGGGTTAATCGATCCGCGCGCCCCGATGATGGGAGTTGTGAGTGGGCTCAACATGATCGCCAATGCCACGGTGAACTTTGCGCGGGCGCCTTCATGGGAAGGCGCGTTGCGGGCGGCGGCGAACATCGCTACCGGACTGACAATCATTCTCGGCTCGATCACGGCGTTAGCCGGAGTCATCGCGGCGCTGATGACTGCGATCACAATTTTGTCCCTGGGTATCGCGGCACCGATCACCGGTCCCATTATCGCTTTCTGTGCCTCAGTAATGAGTGTGGTTGGTGGTTGGACTTTCTGGGTCGGTCTGATTGCCGCGGGACTGCAGGCGCTCGTCTTTCTCGTCGATCTATATAAGGCCGGGACGGCCGAGACCGCTGAGCAGCTACAGCAACAGTCCGAGCACATGCGCGAAGATGCCAGCCAGGCGGGCAACGCACTGCTACAGGCCGGCATGGGAAGACTGGCGTCAGTGGGGGGGCGGGCCATGCAGGCTGAGATCCGTGCGGCGGGTGGAGGTGTGCGTTTTGCTGCCCAGATGGGTGCGCGCGCAGCCGCCGTACCGGGAAGGGCATTAGGCGCAATCCGCTCCATCAGTGCCCGTGGCGCGTCGCGTGGTGTGCGTGCTTTAGCGTCGCGCGCAGTCGCCGGCGCGCGGGCGCTGCCCGGTCGCGTTGTCAGTGGCGCCAGAGCCCTGGGCAGTCGAGTGGCCTCCGGCGCGCGCGCCCTGCCAGGCCGAATTGTGAGTGGCGCCAGAGCTTTGGGTAGCCGCGTTGCTGCCGGCGCCCGTGCTTTGCCGGGACGAATTATTAGCGGCGCTCGAGCCCTGCCAGGTCGAATTGTGAAGGGGATTCGCGAACTGCCCGGCCGGATGCGTGAACAACTTCGCACTGAATTCAGCCGCGACTTTCTCGTGGGCGAAGGCATTCAGCCAGGCGGCTTGCGCGCTGCCGCAGCAGAAACTCGGGCAGCGGTTCGCGCTGAAATCGCCGCCGAGACGCGCGCAGCGCGCGGCGCCGCGGCCGCAGAAGCAGAAGGCCCTCGCGTTGAAGGCGGACGCGCAAATGTCGACGACGTGGCCACCGAGTCTCCGGCGGCGCGCGAAGGAAGTGTCGGTGAAAGCCGCCAATTGGAGAGCGATCAGTTGAGCGGCCGTCAAATACGAAACGAACTCGATGACATCGCTGATAACCCCGGATTGGTTGAAGGGGCGCCACCAAACCGCCGCATGCGCATGGGCGATCACGAGTGGCAGGAGCAACCCGGGGGCATCTGGTGCCGCCATTCGGGCGTCGAGATCTGTGTTAGGGCTCCAACTGACCGGGCCGTGCAACTGAGTGAATCGGAGGCCCGAGTGCAATCCGCTCGCGATCGACTTGATCAGGCCCGCGCCAGAGTTGAGGCAGAAAGGCAGCGCCTAACCGGTGCCGGTTCTGACGTGCAGCGCTTCGAGGCTGACGCGCAAGCTGCGAGCCGCGAAGCCTCGGAGTGGAGAACCCTGGCTGACGAGGAAACCAGGGCGGGCAACACAGCAGCGGCTGAGCAGGCGAGAGCCGAGGCGGCGACATTAGACAGCCGAGCGCAGGAAGCACTGGCCAGCAAAGCACACGCTGAGACGCAGGCCGCGCAGGGAATTCAGGCGATGGAAACCGAAGCGCGCGTGGCCCAGGCGGAGAGTGCGGTGCAAAGGGGCGAACAAGGACTCGCGCGGCAGCGCCAGATGGCCCAGGAGATTGATGATCTCGAGCGGCAACTGTCCAACGACTTGCACGGTAGATACCGCAGTCAGACTCCGCCGCAGGTTGACCGGGGTTATTGGGGCCGCGTCGAGGAGCTGCAAAGACGCAAGACTGAGCTGGCTAATGAACTGTATCGCTCTCGTGGCGTTACTGCCGAGGTCAAAGCCACTCTACGAGGCAGAACTCCTCCCGGCACCGGAACGGTGCGCACAGAGATTCTGAATGATATGGACGATGCTTTCCGGAGCGGAGGCGCCAGCGGCAGCGCGTTTGTCGACATCACAAACGGAAATCCGATTGTCGGTACGCCGGCAATCGATCATCTGGTTCCATTCGAAGACATTGTGCAAATGGAGGGCTTCAATCAATTGACCTTCGCTCAACAACTACAGGTGATCAATCACGCGCCGAACTTCATTCCACTAAGCGGCGTCGCCAACAGTTCGAAGTTGAACCGAACTTTGGTGCAATGGTTCAACACTCCTCAAGGTAGTAGAGTATCCATTTTGTGGAGGACAGAACTAATCACGCGACAGGGCACCGCCCGGCAGTCGCTGAGAGATGTTATCGATGCGTTCCTGCGGGGGGCAAGATGAGACTTCAACGAAAAATTGGTGACTACGAAATCGTCGTCGAGTGCAAGGATGATTTCAAGGATCAGGGCGAGGCCTTACTCAAAAAGCTGGCGGAACTGAACGAACGTGGTCCGGCCCTCAAGGACGGAACCGTGATCGAGTTCGGCTGGGCGCCAATTAAGCTTCAGGCTGACGGAGATGCTTTAGTCGTGTGCGAGCCGGACTTTGACGGGGACGCCCTAAAGAATTTCGTCAAGGGCGTCGATCGGGTGCTACAGGTCCTGACCTGGCAAGCAAAAATACTGCGGGCCACCGGTGTGAAAGGCGAGCCGTCCCATTTCAACCAAAAGGTGGTAATGGTTAAGGACTGCTTGTCGTTGCACCGGATTTACCTTGAGCGCGAGCAGACGGATAGAAAAGACGATTCGGGTTGGTATATCGGCGACGAGAAACGGCCGGAGGCGCGGGATCAAGCGAGCAAGCTGGAAGGCATCTTCGTTTGGCAGTTGGTGAAGCTGCGGCCGGCTGTCATGAAAGTGCTCGCATTTCCGGCGGGCTATTTGATCTTGATGGAGGGGACCGAGCCTGAGTCGATCCTGGATCCGGCAGGTAAGGATCTCTGGGCGGTCTGATGCTCGACCATCGTTTACAATGAACAGGGACAAGATCAATCTTAACGCGCTGCCCCGGTGGATCAAATATCTCATCTCGTCCACCGTAATTGCGGTCGTGGTGGTGGCAGCGTGGATCGTAAACGGCGGCCGCCCGGCCCCCAACTGGATTCTGCACGGTCTGGTTCCGGTGCTGGGCTGGATTTACCTCGGTTTGGTGGCTTACCTGATCGTTTATCACCTCGTACGGCGGAGGCGGAAGTAAGTACTGACCCCTTTGAACAACACAATTTAGTTTCTTTCTCGCGCGGCGAAATGATAACGGCATTCCCAAAAAACCTCGTGCATGGTTGAACCGGGTCCAGGCCGTCAGACTTCTTAGTTTGGTTTCACCTCATAGGAACTATCACAGGCCTCACAGCGTTTGTCATGGAGCTTGTCAATACCAAGCGACCTCGCAATCAACGAAAACTTGAACGACACACCGTCCCCCAAACGTGGCCCAGCGACACGCCAATTAGGCATGTGTTTGACTATTCCACTTAGCTGGTTGCTGGCGCGGCTCGTAGCGAATTCATTGAGTCTCTCGGTCGATAAGGAGTAGACTTCACCGACCTTGCGGAACTGACCCCTAACCGCTCCGCTTCATTCCATGCGGACCAGCGTGCTTTTTCTGAAGCTGCCCAAGAGATGCCAATTCCAGGCTCTGGTAACAGCCTTGTCCTTTCTCTGCTTCATTCCCGCTCAGACTAGCGGTCAATCCAATCCCTCAATCCAGGGAGAGTCGCTGGATCAAAACGGCAAAATCGACAAGGTCACTTTCGATCTCAAACCCGGACCGACGGCCGAAAATGATCTAAAGCAAATCCCGGCTTCTGTGGATACTGTGGCGCACGCGAAAGACCAGGTGCTATCCCTGCGATGAAGCGAGTGCTTATGCTCGCCGCTGTAAGCGAAGCCGCAACCGGATCTGGGTTGCTGATTCTTCCGACGCTCGTTTCGCGTCTATTACTCGGCGTCGAACAAACGGGAGTTGCGTTAGTGATTGCCCGCGTGACTGGCATCGCTCTCATTAGTTTGGCTATCGCCTGCTGGCCCGGCCGGACGAATTCCTTTTGTGGCATGTTGACCTACAACGCTCTGATGACCGCTTATTTCTTGGGTGGCGGTCCAGCGCGAATGGGTCGGACGCTTGTTATGGCCGGTAGTGGTCCTGCACGCACTCATGACGATCCTTTTGGGAGGGGTTTGGTTCAAGAGTTCAAAGATGGTCGCGCCGAACAACCACTCAAGTGAGTAATGAAAACGACCCGAACCTTCGTCGCTTATCATGTAGCGTTCAAAGAGCGTTGCTCTGCAGACGCGTCAATTGAGACCGGAATCTGGGACGCCGCGAACCAGAAATTTCGAGTGCGCCGACAACGGCAGCGCTTTGGATCTTTTTCGCATTTTCGTGGTCAGCGAATCCAAAGCGGCGTCTCGCGATGAATCGGATTGCTGCGGCATTCCAAATTAGTTTTTTGGCAGCCTGCTCAGGTGGCTTCTCTTTTCTTCCAACCTGTCAGAAGTACCAGTTGGCACACATTCTAAAAAGAAATAACCTGCGACCCTCCGCGGTCTGAGGAGTTCCAGGGCGGTTAGATAAGGAGAATTCCCGATGAAACGAACGCTGATTTTTCTCATCCTTGGTCTTGTATTGGTTGTCAGCATCGTATTGCCAACTTTAACCGCCCAGGACACTGGCTCCGCAGACAAGGAAAAACTCGGCAAGGGTTTTCCCGGCAAGCCGCCCTATTCGCCGTATGTTGGTCGCAACTATCCGACGCGACCATTCTTTGGCGACACCCATTTGCACACCTCGTTTTCGTTTGATGCCGGCGCGTTCGGCGCGCGCCTGGGGCCGAGAGATGCTTACATCTTCGCCAAAGGCAACGAAGTCACGGCATCCAGTGGACAGCCCGCGAAGCTATCACGGCCGCTCGACTTTCTCGTTGTGTCCGATCACTCGGACCAGATGGGATTCTTCCCGGATCTGTTCGCCGGCAAACCATCATTACTTGCCGATCCAACCGGCAAGAAATGGAACGAGATGATCCATAACGGCCAGGGCAACGAGGCGGCGATGGAGATTATCGTTGCTTTCTCACACGGTACGTTTCCTAAGGACCTTGTCTATCTTCCCGGAAGCGCGCCGTATCGCAACGCGTGGCAAGAGACAATTAAAGCAGCCGAGGAAGCCAACGAGCCTGGCCGTTTTACTGCCTTCATTGGTTACGAATGGACCTCGAATACCGGCGCCAACAATTTGCACCGCAACGTAATTTTTCGTGATAACGGGGACAAGGCCATCCAGGTTGAGCCCTATACGACCGTGAAGCCGCTTGGCAGTGACAACCCGGCTGACTTGTGGAAGTGGATGGCTGCTTATGAACAAAAGACCGGTGGGAATGTGCTGGCGATTGCTCACAACGGCAACCTTTCAAACGGGCTGATGTTTCCGACCGTCGAGGCGTTTGGCAAAAAAGTGGATCGCCAATATGCCGAGACGCGCGCGAAGTGGGAACGCCTGTATGAAGTGACCCAAACAAAAGGTACGGGAGAAGCGCATCCGTACCTTTCGCCAAATGACGAGTTCGCCGACTTTGAACTGTGGGACAAGGCCAATCTCGATGGCAGTGTGCCGAAGAAAAAAGAGATGCTCGAATTCGAATACGCGCGTTCTGCATTTAAGAACGGATTGAAGTTGGAGCAGTTGCTGGGAGTAAATCCATACAAGTTCGGGCTGGTCGGCAGCAGTGATGCGCACACCGGGCTCACAGCGATGGAAGAAGACAACTTTTTTGGCAAGACGACGCCGCAGGAGCCGAGTCCCGAGCGATTGACTAAAGCATTTATCCATGATGAAAAGACTGGCGTAACCGTGATGGATTGGGAGGTAGGAGCGTCCGGCTATGCGGCAGTGTGGGCGACCGAGAACACTCGCACTGCGCTTTGGGACGCGATGGAACGGCGCGAAACGTATGCCACCACGGGCACGCGCATGATTGTGCGTTTCTTTGGCGGTTGGAACTTCGAGCCGGTTGATGCCAACAATCGTATGCCGGCAGCAGTCGGCTACTCGAAAGGTGTGCCGATGGGTGCGGATCTCAACAATGCTCCCGCAGGTTCGTCGCCCACGTTTCTGGTTGCGGCGCTAAAAGATCCGATCGGGGCGAATCTCGATCGCATCCAGATCGTAAAAGGTTGGCTCGACGCCAATGGTCAGGTGCAAGAGAAAGTCTACGACGTTGTGTGGGGCGACGCCGACAAGCGCAAAAAGGGCGCAGATGGAAAGGTTCCGGCCGTAGGCAGCAGCGTCGATATTGAGAACGCCACCTGGACCAACACGATCGGTGATCCCGAATTAATCACGGTGTGGAAGGATCCGGATTTTGATCCCAAACAAAAAGCTTTCTACTACGCGCGCATAATGGAAATTCCCACGCCGCGTTGGACCGCCTATGACGCCAAACGCTTCGGCATAAAAGCGCTTCCCGGAACCCGCATGACCATTCAGGAGCGCGGATACACCTCGCCGATCTGGTACACGCCCGGGAGGTGAACATGAAAAAACTGCTGCACGAACCGTTGGTGCATTTTGTGTTGCTCGGACTCCTGGTGTTTGCCGGGTTCGAGTTCACCTCCCGGAATGAAGCCAGCGAACCCGGGACGATCGTCGTTACCCAGGCGCAGGTTGAATCGCTCGTGACGGGATTCACGCGCACCTGGCAGCGACCCCCGACAAATCTCGAGTTGGAAGGATTGACTCGGGAGTACATTCGCGAAGAAGTCTGCACCCGTGAAGCGCTGGCCCTTGGCCTGGACAAAGATGATTCAGTGATTCGTCGTCGACTGCGACAGAAACTCGAATTCATTTCTGATAGCGTCGCTTCACAGGCTGACCCGACAGATGATCAGTTACAGAAGTTTCTGCAAGCTCACGCTGATAGCTTTCGCGGCCAGCGCCAATTCACTTTCAATCAGGTTTATCTCGATCCGCAAAAGCACGGTGAGAATCTGACTCGCGACGTCAAGCAAATGCTGGCCCAGTTGCGGCTGGCCGGAACCAAGCCGGATTTGTCGAAGCTGGGCGATTCGTTTTTGCTCGAACAGGATTTTGAGGCCGTTCCGGTTGGCGAAATTTCAAAACAGTTTGGTGAAAAGTTTGCCGCGAAACTTGTCGAACTGCCGGTAGGAGAATGGAGCGGGCCAATTGAATCCGGGTTTGGAGTGCATCTCGTTCTGGTCTCGGCTCGCGCGGACGGATCGTTGCCGGCCCTTGCTGATGTCCGAGAGACATTGAAGCGCGACTGGGTAAATGCCCAGCGTGCAGAAACCAACGAGAAGTTTTATCAGGCCCTGCTCAAACGTTACACCGTGACGATTGAAGATCCGCGAATGGCGTTTGCTGAAAGTAAGCAGAAATGAAAAATCGATCGGCAATCTGTAAGCCGCGCCGAACAATATGGTGTGGGATGATCTTAGTTTCGCTGCTGGCAGTAGCTGCCGCGGTCAGTGCGCACGAAGTCCGTCCCGCTTATCTACAACTGCATCAGACCACCACTGAGACTTACGACGTGTTCTGGAAAGTTCCGGGTCGCGGCGACAACATGCGGCTGAGTCTCTATGTGGAAATGCCGAAAAATTGCAGCGACGCTTCCCAACACCGGGGAACGTTTGGTGACAACACCTTCATTGAAGAGTGGAGCGTTAAATGCGCGGCCGGATTGACCGGCGGCACGATCCAAATCGCCGGCCTGAATGCGACCATGACTGATGTGCTGGTGCGTCTCGAACGAATGGATGGCACCACCCAGGTTACCCGACTCACGCGCTCGGCCGCTTCATTTACGGTAGAGGCCGCGCCGCGAGCCACGCAGGTCGCCGCTACTTACCTGCGCCTCGGCGTCGAACACATCCTCACCGGATGGGACCATTTGCTCTACATCCTGGCGATGCTCTTGCTTGTCAGAGGCTGGCGGCGGGTCATCTTAACGATGAGTGCATTCACCGCGACACACAGTTTGACTCTGACCGCCGCCGCACTCGGTTGGGTTCATGTTCCGCAGCGGCCGGTGGAAGCTTGCATCGCCCTCAGCATCTTGTTTGTCGCCAGTGAAATCGTGCGCGCGCGCAGCGGGCGGTCGGGTTTGACTGAACGCTGGCCCTGGGCGATCGCATTCACCTTTGGGTTACTGCATGGTTTTGGTTTCGCCGGTGCGCTTAGTGAAGTCGGGCTGCCGCAAAAAGCGATTCCCGTAGCGCTGCTTTTCTTCAATGCCGGGGTCGAGGTTGGTCAATTGATCTTTATTGCCTCGATGTTTGCGATTGCGATATTGGTGCGAAACATGGCTCAAAAGATAACCTTGCCGCATCCGGCCTGGGCCTGGCGGATACCACCTTACGCTATCGGGGGCGTCGCGGCCTTCTGGTTCATTCAACGCGTCGCGGCCTTTTGATTTCTGCGGCGTATTGAGAGCTGCAAAGCAGCGATCAAAGTTAAGCCCAGGGCGAGGCTTTGCAAGTCCTGGTTTCAAACATGCTGTAATGAGTGAGCCGCGAATCGGCGACAGAGGATTCCAGGATCTCTGCGCCGCTTCGCGGCTCATTGATTGTGGGCACCGGTTACCCAAGGCCCGCAGACCTCGCCTTGGGCTTAGCTCTCCCGCCGCTTCGCGACCGATTAATTCCAAAACACGATCACTTTTTCAACAACTGTCACAGTTGACAGTTGGCAGATCAGTTCTGGGCCTTGATCGTGTATGACATGGCGACCTACGCATTCATTTACGATCCGCTCAATCGCGTCGGCCTTTATCGAGTTGGCCTTGGTGGATCGCTCGTACGTAACTCCGCTAATCACAAAGGAGGAGCGGCCGGACAAGTTCTTTTATCGCGTAAATCAAAAGCTGAGTCCCAACCACTTGACGCTGCGCCGAAGAGAAGTGCTTCAATTGCTGGCGGAAGGACGGAACATGAAAGAAGTGGCCTACATTCTCAATGTCGCGCCGCGAACCGTAGCCTTTCATAAGTACAAGATGATGGAACTCCTTCATCTACGCAATCATACCGATCTCCTGCGATTTGCGCTCAATAGTTCACTGGTGGCCCTGACGTAGCGCTAAAAGAACGCAACGCTCTCTTCGTTGATTGTTCACCTGTTATGCACGTTTCACCTTGACCTGTCACTTTTAACAGGTACATGCGCCGTTGGATCTAAGAAAAATACCGATTAGAACGCGTGTGACGCGACATATACGTTCAACTTTCTCGGCCTGAGGAGTGCAAAGTCGCCTCGATCCAGGTGGCGGGAAAGGCGACCTCCTGGCCGTTCTCGGCTGTTTTACTCTACAGATCCGTCGCATTTATCGGGTGCGACTGACATTCACAGAGGCTTGCAACATGTCTTCTCCTCTGACTACTTATGAACATCGGATAGAGTGGCTTCTGCAGTTCACAACGAGGAGAATCGTCGTTGTGCTCTGCTTCAGCCTGGCCGCTTCGCTGGCTCACAGTAGGCCGGTTCATCATCTACAAAGGGCAGCGGACTACGCTGGTCAAGAGCGGGTTAATCCCACTCCTACACCGTCACCTGCGCCGCTCCCCACGACTTCGCCCACGCCGGCAGGAACCGAGCCACTGCAGGAGCAGGACGCTTTACGCGTACCTTCAGTGGCTCCAAATTACCAATCCGATAACGCAACCTATCCGCAGCTCGCGATGATTGGCGTACAGTTCGATCGGCAGCAGACCATGAGCCTGAAAGAAGTAGTCGAGCTGGCACTGCGCAACAGCAAAGATATCGAGGTGAGCCGCTCGGTCGTCCGCTCAGCCGAGGCCACCTTGCGGGGGGCCCAGGGATTCTATGATCCTAAACTGACCTTCAATCGCTTCTTCTTTCACGAAGTGCTTCCGGTCAGCAGCTCGACGCTGGGGGGAGATCAGGGATCGATTACGGCGAAAGGCAGCACCGGGGGCGTAAGTTTCTTCGGGCTCTCGCCCAAGGGCGGCGGTCAGTACCAAATCTCCTATACCGATTCGCAAATCAAAACGAACGTAATCTTTGCGACCATCGACCTGCAGTACAAGACCAATCTTACCTTCTCGTACACGCAACCGCTTTTGCGCAATCGCGAGATTGACGACCCTCGGCGACAGATCGAAATTGCCAGAAAGAACCTGTCCCTTACCGACGCAGAGTTTCGTACCAGCGTGATCGAAACCATCACTCACGTGCGAAATTCCTACTGGGACCTGGTCTATGCCTTGCGCAATCTGCAAATACAACAGGACGCGCTGCGTGCGGCTGAGGAGCAGCTTGCACACACGCGGCGGCTTGTCGGACGGGGCTACGTTGCGCGCATTGATGTGACGCAGGTAGAGGCGCAAGTCGCGAACTTTCGCGAAGGTCTCTACATGGCGCTCGAGGGAGTTGCCAAGTCGGACAATGCGTTGAAAAACTTCATAGTTGGCGACATCAAGGATCCATTGTGGAACGTTCTGATCATTCCTTCCGATCCGGTAGATGTTAAGGCTCCCACTATTAACGCCGAGCAGGCGCTCAACGAGGCGCTGGTCCAGCGTCCCGAATTGCAGCAAGCCGACGTTGCCCAGGCGATCAACGAGTTGAATCAGCGCTTCTACAGTAATCAGAAGCGGCCCCAGGTAGACCTGGTGGCTTCGTATTCGCTCGATGGTCTGGCGGGGAGAGTTAACCCCCTGACGGGTCAGGACCCAATCGAGTTTGCCTCGACGGACCTGACCAATCGCGTAAATCAGCTATCGGTGTTGGCCGGGCTGCCACCGTTGGCGCCTCCGGCGAACACCGGAACCGTGCCGCCATTTCTGGTCGGCAGCTACGGGCAATCGCTGAGCAACCTCTTCGCGCGTCGCTTTCCCACGGTTAGGTTTGGCGTACAGGTCGAGCTTCCCCTTTTCAACCGAAAGGCGGAAGCGCAGCTGGAGCTCGCGCGCGAAGAGGGAACCCAGATCAAGACGCGAAGGCAGCAGCTCGATCAATTAATCAAGGTGGATGTGCGGACAGCGCTGCAATCAGTGCGCACAGCAGAGGCGCGTTTGCGCGCGTCGGCCGAAGCTCGTAGCGCCAGCGAACAGCAGTATGAAAGCGAAGTGCGGTTGTACAACGGTGGACACTCGACGACTTATCTGGTGTTGGACCGTCAAGTGGCGCTCAAAAATGCGCGCGGGGTCGAGTTGAAAGGTCAGATGGATCTAAACAAAGCCATCAGTGAGCTCGACCGTGCGACCGGTAGAACTGTCAAATCTTTCAATTTCGTTCTGAACATTCATTAATGGGTAACAGTCGATGACCAGCAGAGGCAGCGAGACACCGACCCAGGGCGACACCACGGCCACAGAGCCGGAAATCCCTCAGGTCCTTCCCGCTTCCGACCCGAGTAAGAACGAAGGTCCCGCCACTTCGCCGCCAACCGGGCGCCGCCGAAAAAAAACAAAAGGCGCTTTGATTCTCATCGTGCTCGTGGTTGCGGCCATCGCCCTCGTGGTCTGGTACATCTTCATTCGCCGGCCCGCGCTGAAGGGGGCTGAGAACCTGGTTGTCGTCCCGGGAAGGATCGCCGGCGATGAAGCAACTGTCTCAGCCAAGACCGCCGGCCGCGTCCGCGAGATCCGAGTGCGCGAAGGGGACTCTGTGCGGGTTGGCGATGTGATCGCCCTGCTCGACGATGACCAGGTGCGAGCCCGTGAAGACGCAGCCAAATCTGCGGTGCAACAGGCAGAGGCTCGGGTCCGCGGTTCGCAACAGCAGATCAGCGTGCTACGAGCACAGGAACATAGCAGCAGTATCAGCGTCGACCAGTCGAAAATCGATTCTGAAGGGCGTGTCAGTCAGGCGCGGGCTCAGGTAGCAGCTGCCGAAGCCGCGTTGGCCCAGGCGCGAGCCGCCAACAATCAGGCTAAATACGACTACGAAAACCAATCGAAACTGGCAAAGGATGGAGATCTCTCCGAACGTCAGGGCATGCTGGCCAAATCGAACCTCGAGGCCACAAGTGCTGCCGTCAATGCCGCGGAGGAGCAGGTCAAAGCGGCTCGTGGAGCATACAACGCCCAGCAAGCTGCCCTAAAAACTCCGGCGATTCTGAGTTCCCAGACGCTTTCTATTCAGGAGCAGATCAATAAAGCGCAATCGGAGATCACGGGCGCGATGGCTGATGCCGAAAAATTTCGCGCGCAGCTGCGCGAGGCTGAAGCCAACCGAGCCGATTTGCGCATAGTGGCGCCTTTCGACGGAACCATTACGGTTCGATCGGTTGAGCCGGGCGAAGTAATAAATCCCGGCACAGCGATCGTAACCCTCGTCAACCTGCAGGAACTCTATCTGCGGGTGTTTGTTCCGATCGCCGAAATCGACCGCGTGCGCGTCGGCCAGCCGGCCCGTATCTACCTCGATTCACGACCCGGCCGCGTGATCGAGGCAACTGTTTCGCGCATTGATCCCGATGCCGCCTTCACTCCTGAGAACACGTACTACCGCGAGGATCGAGTCCGTCAGGTTGTAGGAGTGAAGCTCTCGGTCAGGAACTCAGACGGTTCGGCAAAGCCGGGAGTCCCCGGCGAAGGCGAGATTCTCGTCGAGGGATCAGTATGGCCTGCCCGCACGCGACGCCAGGCGCCCTAGATAGCCAATGAGCACCAGCGCCATATCGAGTAACGCCTCCCCACCGATCATCGTGGTGCACGGTCTCAAATACACCTATGGGAAATCAAAGAAGCTTAAGTTTGAGGCTCTTCACGGGATCGACCTCACCGTCCGGCAGGGCGAGATCTTCGGTTTGGTGGGACCGGACGGCGCCGGCAAGTCGACTTTGCTCAAAGCGCTCAGCGGCCTGATTCATCCGAACGAGGGAACCGTAACGCTGGCAGGTGAAGCGCCGGCGAAAGTGCGCGAACTGATCGGCTATGTCTCACAGGCCGGTGGAGTTGATCCCGACCTTACAGTTACCGAAAACCTTTTGTATGTTGCCGGACTGCATAGCATTGCGAGTGGAACAGCTTCAGCGCGCGCCGCGGAACTACTGAAGCTCCTGCAGCTCGAGCCGGTTGCCGACAGGTTGGTCGCCAGCATCGGGGGAGGCCGGCAGAGGATGCTCACGCTAGCGGGCGCGCTTTTGCCGGATCCTGACTTCATATTCCTGGACGAGCCTACCAATGCAATTGATCCGATGTCTCGGCGCGCTTGCTGGGAACTCCTTTCCGAGCGGGCCCGCGCAGGCAAGACGATTATTCTCTCCACCCAGTTCGCCTGGGAAGCGGACCAGTGTACGCGCATCGCTTTCATGTCCGGCGGGACCATCCGCCGCGTCGGCACGCCGGGGGAGATGCGTGACCGCATCTCAGAGATAAAACCAGGCGCCGGAACAGCAAGCGAGCTGAGAGATGCCTTTGATTCAGTTATCGCCGGACTTGGGAAGCAACAACCGCCGCCCTTCCCATTTGCGAGACCTCTGCAGCATAGGTCTGGCGAAGTAGCGATTCGAGCTGCAGGACTAACAAAATCATTCGGCAAAGTCGAAGCCGTCCAGGGGATCAATTTTGAAGTCCACTACGGCGAAATCTTCGGCCTGGTCGGCGAAAGCGGAACGGGAAAGACGAGCATTCTCAGGATGCTGGCCGGCCTGCTAACAGCCGACGACGGTCACTGCGAGATCGCGGGCGAAGATTCAAATCGCGGCCTCGACTACGAGACCCGCCGGCACATCGGTTACCTTGCCCAATCTTTCACTCTCTTTGGTGAATTGACCGTCGACGACAATCTGAACTTTCTTGGGGGGAATTCACCAGGTGCCGCCGGCTGAGTTCGAGATAAAGCGTCAATGGGCTTATGAACTCCTCTCTCTGCAGCGCGGGGGGAAAACGCTGGTCGACTCGTTGGAAGCGGGTGACAAGCGCCGTCTCGCTTTTGCCGCTGCCGTGCTCCACGAGCCTGAAGTTCTTCTGCTCGATGGACCGACTACGACCGTCGATCCGCTCATGCGTCACGTTCTATGGGACGTGCTCGAAGGCTTTGCGGCGCGCGGCGCCGCGGTTCTGTTGGCTACGCCATACCTGAGCGAGGCCGAGAGATGTGACCGCGTCGGCTTTCTCTCGGACGGAAGACTACTCGCGGTGGGAACGCCGGCCGAGTTGAAATCCGCACAGGAAGCGAACGTAGTTGAGTTCGACGCCGAACCCTCCGCGATTCCGGTATTAAGGGGGATGTTGAAGCCCTGGCGAGTTTGGCCCGTGGCCGGACGCATCCATGCCATCGCTGACGGCGATGCGCAAACCAGTGTGCGGGAGCTTGCCAAACAGTTGGTCGAAGCTGGGATCGTTATGGAGAGAGTCCAGACCCGGCCCCTCTCGCTCGAGGATGTGAGCGTCCTGCTGACGGCGGACAGTCGTGGCCGCACGATGGTTTGAAAGGACCAGGAAGTCCAAATGCGACGAACCATCGCACAATTCCGGAAAGAGTTGGATTCGATGCGGCACGACGTGACGGTCGTGATCCTGTTTCTGCTCCTGCCCTTTGTTCAGATTTACGCGTGGTCGACGTCGCCCTCTCTGGTGCCTTACGGTTTGACCATCGCCGTCCAGGATTTGGATCGGACACCGCTCTCGCAACTGTACACGGAAGGCATTCGCGCGGCCCTCAGTTATGAGGTCATTCCCCTGGCGCCGGGCCAGCCTTACGAGCCGTTGCTGGACCGATCAGAAGCACGTGGTGCGGTGGTGATTCCAGAAAACTTTCAGCGTGATTTCTATGCCGGCAAGACGGTGGAAGTGCAGTGGGTAATTGACGGAACGCAGCTCAAAAACGCCGGCAAAGTAAAGAGTGGTGCGGCGGGGGTGACGAACTATGTCATGTCGCAACTTCGTCCGCCCGGAGGATCACCGCCAATCCAACCCAAGGTGCGCTACTGGTTCAATCCCGGAAAGAAGGGCTACCACTATTACGCTCCTGGATCTTTCGTGATCGGAATCGCCCTCTTTACTCCCCTCATGGCGGCACTCTCCTTTTCGCGCGAACGGGCCAGGGGGGCAACGGTCCGCGCATTTACCTCGGACATTAGCGCTCACGAATTTGTTATTGGAAAGATTGCCGCCTATTCACTGGTGGGGCTGGTCCAGGCGGCGCTTTGCTTTGCGTTCATCATGCAGGTATTTGGGCTCGAGCCAGTGGGAGAACTTTCACCGTTTCTTTGCGGCACGGTGATCTACACTATTTGCAATGTAACGGTTGGCGCGCTCATTGGCGTCCAGGTTGAAGGCGAAGTATCAGCTATCGGCATGGCCAAAACTTACGGCGGTGTGCTGACCTACGTTTTCTCCGGCCATCTCTTTCCCCTGACGCACACACCTTATCCATTTGGGTGGGTGCCGGGAATTTTACCGGCTACCCACTATCACTTCATCGTCCGTGATTATTTTCAACGCGCCGTCGGATGGCGCGGGGTGTGGGACGACACTGCGATTTTGATCGGATTGACGCTGGTGGCCTTCTTCTTTGTCTGGCGAAAGATCCGAACGCTGATGGGGGGCGCGTAAGACATGTCCCGACTGGCCTTTCCACGTCTTTGGGTGATCCTCCGCAAGGAGTTTGCGGTGGTGCGGAACAATCCTGGCATGGTCCTTAAGCCGGCAGTGACGTTAGCAATTCTGCTGATGGTCGTAGTGTATCTGGTCGATTCGGACAACGACACGGTGCGACTTGGTGTTGTCGATGAGAGCCGCTCTGAGTACAGCCGTGATTTGCAATCGCGCTATCAGGCAGCGCTCGTCTTCGAGATCACTACGTACGAATCGGCGGCAGCCCTAAACGAAGCGGTTGAGCTGGCGGAGATCGACGCCGGAATAATAATTCCCGCGGACTTCGCGGCCGACCGGGGAGCAGGTCGCCCGGCGCCAGTACAGGTCATCGTTGACTCTACCAGTCCGAGCAACGGCTCGACGGTAGGTTCATATGTCGCCGGGGTCATTGGCGATTACAACCGCGCGCTGACTAGTTCCAGCGCGCCGCCAACGCGCCGCGGCCAAATCACTGCGCGGTCGACCGTGCTCCACAATGCCGCGTTCGTATCGCGCTGGTATCTCTTCACCGGTCTCCTGGGGATTCTCTGGTTGGCTAACGTTTCACAAACCGTGGGCGTGCTCGTCATGAAAGAGAAAGAGCAGGGGGTGCTCGATCTTTGGCGGACAACGGCGGCACGTCCCTGGGAGATTCTGTTTGGGCGCACGCTTACCTACGTGGCAGTGTTTTTGCCCGCGGCTTGTATCGTGCCGCTGGTGGCGGGGCAACTAGTTTACGGCGTACCGATGCGCGGAAGCATGTTCAACCTTTTGCTCGGAGCTTCGCTGTTTCTCATCTGCGCCTTATCGATTGGTACGTTGTTCGCAGTCATCTGCAGTTCGATGCGACAGATGATGATGCTCCTGTTGTTCACTACCTCGTGGCAGACACTCATGTCGGGGGCTTTTGCGCCGGTGGAAGCTCTACAGGATTGGGCGCGCCCGCTGGTTCTCTTCAATCCCCTGGGTCACTGGGTCGTGATCATTCGCGGCGTCATGTTGAAGGGAGTGGGCCTCGAGACACTGTTGCCACATTACCTGTCGCTGCTCGGCCTGGGCGTAGCCTTGTTCATTTTGAGCGCGTGGCTTTACCAAAAGCAGGCGCGTTAAACCCGCGGTACCAGTGGCTGAGGAGGGTAGAGCGTGCGGTATGTGCTCTCGAAATAAATTGGGGGCGGCTAATTTATGCGAGGGGCTTTTGCCGCTGGCGTAACCGATCCGTGCAAAGGCAGCAACATACTTGACGAATCATCCTGTTTTCAGTCCGCGGAGCGGACGTCAGCGTAAAGCCTGGGGCGTGAGCCCCAGGTCAAGTACCAATAGCCGTAACGCTTGAAATTCGTCGAAATGATTCGGCGGCCGCCCGCTTCGCGGGCTTTGATCGCTTTTCCAAACGCGATCCTGGGGCTCACGCCCCAGGCTTTATGCTGGCGTCCGCTCCGCGGACTCTCAGAACTAAGATTCTGAGGTAGCGGCAATGCCCGCGACACCCGCATAAAATGCAAACTGTGATTCGTCAACTATATTATTGCCCGTGCAAGGCTAATTGCCGCGTAGACACTGTTTGGTGGCGCTGGTTGCGCCAGGAGGTGAAGCGTAGTGACCGACGAGCCGAAAAAAAGGCGAATGCAAGTGCTCATGCGCCGCGATTTGTGGCTGCAGGATGAAGGACTAACAGTCCTTCTGATTGCGCTCCTGCTCATGATCTTCATCGTTAATCCGCTAGCTGCGGCGGACGTCTTCCGCGGGTATGCGGCCCTGGTTCACGATCTTTGGCTGGCCCTTACGTTGTTGTCGGGAGTCTTCGCGATCGGATGGCGTCGAAAGGCCGCTCAAGTAGTAGTGCTGGCCGCCGTTCTGCTGTTTGCTTTGCGAGCACTTGGCTTCGCCGGAGGGGCGGGCGGTCTGGTCATGGACTTCGTGTTGACCATCTTTCTGCTGGCAACCCTGGCGCTGATGGTGGTTTGGCAGATCTTTCGTGAAGGACCGATCACGCGACAGCGCGTTCAGGGCTCGATAGTCATCTATCTCCTGCTGGGATTGATCTGGGCGGAGGCGTATACGCTGGCGGCACATCTCAACCCCGGGTCGTTCGCGGGAACTCTGCCTGAGGGGCAGAATGCGCTATCGGCCCATTTGACCTACTTCAGTTTTGTCACACTAACGACCGTCGGATACGGCGACATTCTGCCCGCTAGTTTGGCGACCCGCGCGCTTGCCAATTTCGAAGGTCTCCTCGGTACGCTCTTCCCAGCCATCCTGATCGCACGCCTGGTTTCAATGGAAATCGCTGCGCGGGAAACGACAAACACAAAGGATAAGTAACTGGTAGTGGCGGAGGAGACAGCTTTACGGTTTGCCGGCAGCGTTGGCGGGCTGAGTCGTTGAAGAGAGTTGCCTGTCAATTTTGACAGTTATCTTGTCGTCGTATCTTCCCTATATTACCTAACGCGGTGAAGTGTGTGGGCTGAACGGGCGGCTAGCGGCTCATTGAGCTGTTTCAGCGAGTCAACAGGGGGAAGACCACGGAACTCTCCAAACACTCACGGATACGTCGATCGAACCCTACCATAACGGCGATTCTCTTAGTTGTTCTCTCGCCGTGCAGTGCTTCTTACGCCCAATCAACTGCATCCATTGAAGGACAAGTCAGCGACCAGGGCGGAGCCGTTGTTCCTGGTGTCGAAATTAGCCTCAACGGCTCAGCGATCGGCGTTCACCGAAAGTCGACAACCGACGTATCAGGCAGATATCAAATCGCCTCACTCCCGATAGGTGAGTATCGCATTGAGGTTCGCGGCCGAGGATTTCAGACTGTGATCGTGGAAGTTGTCCGCGCTGAGGTCGGGCGCACGATAACCCAAAACTTTCAACTGGGAATCGGCGACGTGGCGGAGAAAGTACTAGTAACCCCGGCCATCAACCCGATTGAGCATGCGACCGTGTCGGTTGGCCACCTGATCGATCGGCGCACGGTCCAGGAGCTCCCCCTTAATGGCCGGCACTTCATTGATCTCGGCTTGCTCGTGCCCGGCTCGGTTACACCTCCTCAGAACGGCAATCTCTCAGCGCCTACGCGGGGCCAGGGATCGCAGGCTATGAATACCGCAGGGAACCGCGAAGACACGGTCAACTTTCAAATCAATGGGATTAACTTCAACGACCTGATCAATAACATCATTACTATGCTGCCGCCCATCAGCAGCATTCAGGAATTCGCGATTGACAACTCGACCTTCAGCGCCGAGTACGGCCGCAACTCCGGCTCGATCGTCAACCTCGCCACGCGCTCTGGTACAAACAAGTATCACGGAGAGCTGTTCGAGTTCTTTCGGAACGACGCTTTGGACGCGCGTAATTTCTTTGATTTCAATTCCAGCAAGGCTCAGCCATTCAAGCGCAACCAGTTTGGTGGCTCAATCGGCGGTCCGCTTGTCCTTCCTCGTTTTGGCGAAGGCGATTCCGCATTGGCATATCACGGACGCGATCGGACGTTCTTTTTCTTCGCCTACGAAGGATTACGACAGAATCAAGCGGTGAACCTGAACACAGTGGTTTTGAGTGACCAACAACGTCTGGCTGTGACCGACCCCATCGTCAAAAAGCTGATCGAACTGGTCCCGCGAGCCAATTTGATCGACTCGTCCGGCACTGCGCGTTTTGTCGGAGTGACACCCGCCACGGTTCTGGTCGACCAATGGTCCATCGACCTCAGCCACAATCTCAATCAGGGCAATCGACTGCATGGCTACTATGCTGTGCAACGCGACGACCGCAACGAACCGACGTTGTTGGGCAATAACCTTCCGGGCTTTGGCGACATTCGCCGTAACCTAAAGCAGATCTTCACGATCAATTTGACCAGCGTTTTTAGTAACACGACCGTGAACGAGGCACGAGTTGGTTTTAACCGGTTCTCGTTCCGAGGAACCCCTCGGGCATCTTTGAATCCCGCCGAATTTCAGATCATGAGTGGCATCAACGAACCGATCGGATTGCCGCAGATGAATGTCGCCGGTGCTTTCAATTTCGGCGGCCCGCGCCAGGTGCCTCAGGGACGCGGCGACACGAGTTTTGTGGCGTCGGACACTTTAAGCCGGTTGAGTGGGCGGCATTCGATCAAGCTGGGCGGGGAATACCGGCGCTTCCTCAGCAATTTTTTCATGACCGACGTGGGCCTGTTCAACTTTCCGAGTATTGCCGCCTTCACTCTGGGAAACGCCAACTCGTTCGCCATCACGTTGCCGGCTACCGCCAGCAGCATCGCTCAGACCGCGCTGGACCTCTTCATTGCTGATGGCTACAAATGGAAGTCGAACCTGACCCTGGATCTTGGTTTCCGGTATGAATTGAACCTGCCGCCCAGCGAGCGGTTCAATCGATTCATTGTTTTCGATCCAGCGCGCGCGGCACTGCTCAGGGTGGGGACTGATATCGATCAGGTTTACCGGACCAACGCCGCAAACTTTCAACCTCGCGTCGGCCTCGCCTGGGATCCGTTCAAGGATGGCAAGACCTCCGTGCGCGTAGCCTACGCGATCATGACCGAGCAGCCCACGCTTACCGCGGTGCTCAACACGACCATGAATCCGCCACTGGGTATTCCGCTCAGCGTGACTGGAACCGTGCGTTTCGATAATGCCCGCGCACTTGCCACGGCTGCGGGAGTAGCGCCGGTTAGTGTCGATCACAATTACACGAATACATATGCCCAGTCCTGGAATCTGAACCTTCAGCGCGAGGTACTGACAAATCTGGTGGTGACGGCCGGCTATTTCGGATCGAAGGGCACCCACCTGCGCATCTCTCGCAACATCAACCAACCGATAGGCGGCGTGCGTCCCTTTGCCCAACTCTCTGCCTCGAGCCCCATCCTGCCGGGGGCGCCGCTGGGCAACATCATCCAGGTTGAAGGGAACGGAAATTCGAGTTACAACGCTCTCTGGACTTCAGCACACAAACGATTTTCTCGTGGCCTGCAGCTCAACGCGTCTTACACCTGGTCCAAGTCGATCGATTACAACTCCCTGACCTCGCCAATTACAGTCACGGTGCAGAACAGCTACGACCTGCGAGGTGATCGCGGACTTTCGGACTTTGATGCCCGTCATCGCCTGACGCTTTACGGGATCTATGAGCTGCCTTTCAGACAGAATGAAGCGGTCAGAGGTTGGCAGCTCGCGGCTATGGTGCAGGTTCAAACCGGCAACCCAGTGAACATCATCACGAGCAATGCGACGGTTAACGGCGTGGCGAACACCCTCCGCCCGGATGTCACTGGTCCGGTGCAGACTTTTGGCAGCGTGGATCGTTGGTTCGACACCAGCGTTTTCACGGCCGTACCACGCTTCGGCAACCTGGGCCGAAATGTCGTAATCGGGCCAGGCTTCAATAATGTCGACCTCTCTTTGGTGAAGGATACAGAGCTGAGTGAGGACGTGACACTGCAGTTTCGCGCTGAAGCTTTTGACCTCTTCAACCATGCGAGCTTCGGGCAGCCGGGAAGAATAGTGGGAACGCCCGGCTTCGGGCGCATCACCAATACCCGTTTTCCGACGGGCGATTCCGGGTCTTCGAGGCAACTACAGTTCGCACTTAAGCTGATGTTTTGAGTTAAGGCAGGATCAGCTGAACAATTCGCTGTTACGCTGCTCGCGTCGCGCTGATTCTCGCTTGCGTATGCAAGCAAGGAATTGCGCCGCGTAGGCCCCTATTTCGCCAATAAAGCGGTTTTGTACTCGTTCAGATATTCGTTGAAAAATGGCGGTGGTCGGAGTAGACTTTTGCGCATAAAAGGCAACGATTCGGAATTTTCTTCCAAAGATGAATCGCAGATCGAACGACTAAATAATAAGCGTATGGCTGCTATATTATTTCCCCCAACTTTCCCTCTCAAATAAGTTTTGCGCCCCGAACGATGGCTGAAGCCCGTGCTGGCAAATAAGTGGCTTCCCTGATTGTGGGGTACCGGTCCGCGTTACGTTAACGCTTTTTGACGCCATAGGTCATTAGGGTGGACGTATTCGTATCGTTGTACCTGCCGAACGCCAGGAATGACCGCGGTATCAGCGATGGGCCGAGTCGGTCGAATGAAAGATAAAGACGACCGAGACTCGGAAAACTTGAAAAATGAAATGAAGGAGAGAGCAATGAGGAAAGTATTTTTCCAGCTGCACGCACTGATTATTTGCCTGCTGCTGGTTACGTGTCCTCTCGTCAGAGCGAGCGCTCCTGTTGCTATGCCTGACCAGAGATTCAGCAATGATGAATTGGATCAAGTGCTGTCACCGATCGCGCTGTATCCGGATCCCTTGCTGGCGCAAGTGGTTCCGGCCGCCACGTTTTTCGATCAGTTGCAGGAGGCGAATCAGGTTCTGGGAGGCCGATCGGACGATAACGTGATCTCAAATCAAAACTGGGACATCAGTGTTAAGTCCGTCGCCCACTATCCACAGGTGTTGCAGAAGATGGTGCAAGACGCCGACTGGACGATTGCTCTCGGCCAGGCCTACGTCAATCAATCCACCGACGTTGCCATGTCGATTCAGCGCCTGCGCGCGGAAGCAAAATCAGCCGGCAGTCTGGTTACCACTTCTCAGCAACAGGTAATCGTCGAAGGCAACGTGATCAAGATTGTGCCGGCCCAACCGCAGGTGATTTACGTTCCGCAGTACAACCCTGAGGTGGTGTATGTGAACAGTGGGCCATCAACGGGCGCGGTGATTGCGGCGGCGGCAATTTCTTTTGGCGCCGGATTGGCGATTGGCGCGTGGCTCAATAACGATTGGGACTGGCACGGTCGAGGTATCTATTACCACGGCTGGGTTGGCGGCGGTTGGGTTGGCGTGAACCGGAGCTTCGTCAATGTGAACGTCAACCGCAACGTTTACATCAACAACCGCTACAACCGAGTCAACGTCAATAGAAATATCGTCAACCGGAACATCAGTAATAACTATCGCACTAACTTGAATCGCAATGCGACGGTGCGGCGAAACAACATCACGCGCAACAACGTCAACCGGAACAACATCAACCGGAACGATATCAACCGCAACAACATCAACCGAAACGATATCAATCGGAACAACATCAACCGGAACGACATCAATCGCAACAACATCAACCGAAACGATATCAACCGGAACAACGTCGATCGCAACAAGATCGATCGAAACGAAGCGCTGAAGAACCGCACTGAGAAGCCTTCATGGCTGGATCAGTCTCGCGGACGGCAGACCCAAAACACGGCTCCACGTCGCGATACAAACTCAACGGTCTTTGCGGGCGGCGCCAATCGCGCACAGGTGAAACAAAGCCGCGATCGCGGCACTACCAGCATGAACCGCGTGGGAATCGCCGGGGGCGGACAGCAACGCACCTTTGGAGGAGGCGGCGGCGGGGGCGGCGCACCCAAATCTGGCGGCGGTGGATTCGGAAGGAGATAGCTATGAAAGATCAAAGAAAGACTAATTTGCATGCTGGATTTGTTCGCCGGCTTCGGTGGATACCGGCGGTTCTGTGCGTGTGTTTTGGCGCCATCGGCGTCGCTGATGCGCAAACGGCTACGACGTACAAAACGCCGGATGAAGCAGTGAAAGCACTGGTGGCGGCGGTGCGCGCAAATGATCATGCGGCGGTCTCGCGCATCATGGCGCCCGACGCCAACCGTTTGTTGTCGGGTGATCCGGTTCAGGAAAATAGTGAACGCGTACGTTTCGTGCAACTTGCCGACGAGAAGACTGAACTTACGAAGGTCAATGAGTCGCAATACTCGGTTGAGTTTGGCAATGACGGCTGGAATTTTCCGGTGCCAATCGTAAGACGCGCCGAGCAGTGGGCCTTTGATACCAGCCAGGGAATCGATGAGCTCCTGCTCCGGCGGGTGGGCCGGAACGAACTGCAGACCATCCTCGTGTGCGCCACTTATGCCGTGGCCCAATGGGATTATTTCCTCGATGGCGACTGGAACAACGATGGCGTACAGGAATTCGCGCAACGGTTGATCAGCTTGCCCGGACAGAAGGATGGGCTCTACTGGGTTAGCGCCGCGGGCGAAGATCCGAGCCCACTCGGACCGCTGGTGGCCAATGCCCACACCGAAGGCTACCAGGGAACTCGAGACGCCGCGGGCAACATCAAGGCCATTCCCTATCACGGCTATTACCTGAAGGTTTTGAATGCCCAGGGGCCCGACGCTCCGGGTGGCGCCCACAGCTATCTGATCAATGGCCGGATGATCGGCGGCTTTGGGCTGGTCGCTTATCCGGCGGTTTACGGTTCCTCGGGCGTGATGACTTTCATCGTGGGGGCCCAGGGAAAGATTTATCAGAAGAACCTGGGTCCGAACACCTCAAAGATTGCGCCAGCGATGACGGCTTACAACCCCGATGAAAGCTGGGAGCGCGTTACCACCGAGAGTGCGTTGGCGCGACCGGAATAAATATAAAGGAGTGACCTATGTTTGATCTTTTAGGTTGGATCATTTTTGGATTGATTGCCGGAATCGTGGCGAAACTGCTCATGCCCGGAAGGGATCCTGGCGGATTCATCATCACTATTCTTTTGGGCATCGCCGGGGCCGTGTTGGGCGGGTACGTGGCAAAGTTCCTGGGAATCACGGGCGGTTGGCTGGTTGGATTTGTGATGGCCGTCATCGGCGCCTGCCTGCTGCTGGGAATTTACCGCCTGATGAAAGGTTCCAGTTCCGGATAACGCCGGCAATTTGAGCAATCAAAGAATCCTGGGGCTTCGCATTGATCTTGCAGTTGCCGGGGCAGGAGAAAAGTGATGAAGATCAGGGGCGTGAGGCTTTACCCGAAGGGTCTGATAATTATCGTCCGCGAAGCGGACGAGATGAGAATAGCCCAGCACTTTAGTGCTGGGATGACGGACAAACAAGTTGTTGAGTCCGCGAAGCGGACGACTGAACTTTTTCCCGCTGTTCCTTGTTATCAGCCGTCCGCTTCACGGACTGCGCATCTGAATTCCCGACTAATCCCACCGATGAATCGGTGGGCTATTTTCGGCTCGTCCGCTCCGCGGACGACGCTTACCAAAGTCCTTGAGCAGAGCCTCATGGCGACGTTTCTATTCGCCACATTTCTGCTGCTTGCATCCCTTGCTTTTGGCCAGGATCCCAAACCGTCGCCTTCATTGGCGACAGTTGCGACCAATACAAAACCGGCCGACGAAACCGAGACAAAAACTACCACCGCGGCACCCGCTCAGACACCGGCCCCTGCACCTTCGCCCAAACCTGATTTCTGGCACCGGGAACAGCTGACTGGCGACTGGGACGGGGACCGGGAGCGCGTGGCGAACGAAGGCTTTGAGATGGAGTTCAAGCTGACGCAGTTTTACCAGGGTGTGGCCGCGGGCGGTTTGCGGCGCAGCTCGGAATACAACGGCGTGTTCCAGACGAACTTCAAACTCGATTTCGGAAAGATGTCTCCGAGTTGGAAATTCTGGTCAGCCCAGATCCAATCCGAAACGCGTTTCGGTGGACCTCCTGTCGGGGGCACCGGGGGAATCAATCCGGTGAACACCGCCGCGATCGTGCCGGCCGCAAACGGCGGGGTGGTGTCGGTTACCGCGGCCAATGTTACCCGTCTAATTCCGAAGAACCTGGCAAAGGGGGATTTGTTTGCGGTTTCGTTCGGGCGATTTAACTTGCTGGATCTCCTGGATGAAGACTTCTTCGCCGGTTCCGGCACCGAGCGGTATTTCAACATCGCGGAGATCGGTCCGTTGACCGTTTTGCGTCAGGTCCCTTTGACTACCAACGGCGTGAGCTTCGCTTACATTAAGGGTGGAGAGCCGCGTTTCACTTTTGCATTGATCGATCCCAATGATCACTCGCTCAACATGGGCATAAAAGATCTGTTCGCAGATGGAGTAACACTCTCGCCAGGTTTCATCTTTCCCACGAAGCACTTTGGCAAGTCCGCTCAGCATTCGTTTGGCGGCGCGATCACGACCAAAGCATACACGCCATTTGATGCGATCAGACAGATTGTCATCCCTGGCCCGGCGATAAATCCCGTCACGCCAAAGCGCGGATCGTGGTCAGTCAACTATGTCTTTCGGCAATACATTGTCGAGCGAGGCAAAAGAGACGGTTGGGGCTTTTTTACCCAGGTATCTTTCGCCGACAAAGCCACCAGCCCGATCACCACTTTCCTCAATGCCGGTATAGGCGGCAACGGACTTTTCAAAAGCCGGTCCACCGATGAGTTCGGCGTCGCTTATGCCTTCACCGACCTTAGCAAAGTTCTCAAAGACAACATCGATCTGCTGACCCTCGGCAATCGGCGCCCGCAGCCCGAGCACCAGTTCGAAGTGTTCTACAACTTTCATCTGACACCGTGGCTTCGCCTGACCGGTGATTTCCAGATCGTCCGCGGTGTGCGGCCAACAGTAAAGACTGCCGTGGTCCCGGGCATGCGTTTGGAAATGATTTTTTAGCTTTGGAGTGCGGCGGCTTGACGCCGCTTTTTGATCGCAATTGATCACAACAGAGAGATCAGACGAATTAGGCGTGAAACGAAAGCGGCGTCAAGCCGCCGCACTCCAAATTCGATTGATCTTCGAAAGGACAAGAATCATGAACACCAGACATCATCTCAGAAAGAGAACACGGCGAATGGCAATTCTTGGTTCGCTAATGTCAATTAGCCTGGTCCTTGGGTGGCTGCCCATGGCCAGACCGTCCGCGGCCTCAGCATCTACCGAAATCGCACCGCAGACAAAGAAACCAAACATCCTCGTGATCTTTGGCGATGACGTTGGGCAGACGAATATCAGTGCGTACAGCTTCGGCGTGGTTGGCTACAAAACTCCGAACATCGATCGGATCGCCAAAGAAGGAATGATGTTCACGGACTACTATGCTGAGAACAGTTGTACGGCCGGACGGTCAACGTTCATCACCGGCGAAGTCGGCTTCCGCACCGGCCTATTGAAGGTGGGCATCCCGGGCGCCAAAGAGGGCTTGCAAAAGCAGAACATCACCATCGCCGAAGCCTTGAAGCCGCTCGGGTACGCTACCGGCCAGTTCGGCAAGAACCACCTGGGCGACCGCGACGAATTCCTGCCGACCATGCACGGCTTCGACGAGTTCTTCGGCAACCTCTATCACTTGAACGCGGAGGAGGAACCGGAGCGCCCGTACTACCCCAAAAACGATCCGGAATTCATGAAGCAGAAACCGCGCGGGGTAATGCATAGCTGGGCCAATCCGGACGGCACGCAGCGGATCGAGGACACCGGCCCGCTCAACAGCAAGCGCATGGAGACGATCGATGATGAGACGACCGCGGCTGCAATCGACTTCATGACCCGACAGGTCAAAGCGGGCAAGCCTTTCTTCACCTGGATGAACACCACCCGCATGCACGCTTTCACGCACGTGCGCGAGTCCATGCGCGGACAAAGCGGAATGCCCGGCAACGAATACGCGGACGGGATGGTCGAGCACGACGGCGACGTCGGCAAACTCCTCAAGGCGCTCGATGATCTTGGGATCGCTAACGATACCATCTTGATCTACACGACCGACAACGGCCCAAACCAGTGGTCATGGCCGGATGCCGCGACGACGCCTTTCCGCAGCGAGAAAGATACGAACTGGGAAGGCGCCTTCCGTGTACCGGCGATGATTCGCTGGCCGGGCCATGTGAAACCGGGAGCGATCTCGAACGAAATGGTCTCGGGTCTCGATTGGTTTCCGACACTCCTGGCCGCGGCCGGTGATGCGACGATCAAGGATCGTCTGCTCAAAGGCTGGGCGGCCAAGCCCGGAGGCATGACCTACAAGGTCCACCTGGACGGCTACAACCTCGTGCCGTTTCTCGAGGGCAATGAGCAGCGCTCGCCGCGAAACGAGTTCTACTATTTCAACGACGACGGCAATCTGGTGGCTGTGCGCTACCAGAACTTTAAGATGGTGTTCTGCGAGCAGCGGGTGCCCGGCGGCTTCACCGTGTGGGCCAACCCCTTCACCTGCCTGCGCGTGCCGAAGGTCTTTAATCTGCGCATGGATCCGTACGAGCGTGCCGACGTCGTCTCGGACCAGTACTACGACTGGGTGGCCAAGAACGCATACGTCGTTCAGTACGCACTCTATCGGGTCAAGCCGTTCCTTGTGAGTTTGAAGGAGTATCCGCCGAGCCAGCGTGTTGGCAGCTTCTCAATCGACCAGATGATGGAAGCACTGGAGCGGACGATCTCAACCACTAAGCAAGAGTAACTGAGGAGCAGTCGTGGTAGCTAAAAACTCCATGAAACTTCTGCTCATCATCGCAGCATTAATCGAAGCGGTTGCGGGCCTGGGATTGCTTCTCTGACCAACCGTGGCGGTTTCGTTGTTTCTTGGCGGAAGCCCCGCGACTGGAGTCGTCGAGGCCAAGTTGTTCTATAACCTGGCGACACCATTACCTTACTCGCCAATGGGCAGAAGCTCGGCGAAGTCCGAGTAGAAAAGAGCACCGGATATGAGTACTCGCTCTATGAAGGACAGGATGTCGGCGAGGATAGTGGTTCGCGGGTCGATTCGATTACACGCCGCCATTCAAGTTCAACGGCAGAATTAACAGGGTTACGGTTGAATTGAAGTAGCGGTGGGACCAGAAATGAAGACGAACTGGAGAAGCTTTGAATAAGGAAGGCGACGTTCTCATTCACACCCGGCTGAAGCCAGGTGTGAAATGAGACGGAGCTGATTTTGGGATGAGTGCTTCAAAGTAGTCGGGGAGAGGAATCATGCAAAAGAACAGCCGACGTCTCGGCATCGCGAAATTAGCGATCGCGCTCCTGATGATCGCAAATCCGATCTTCGCCCAGACTCCGAGTCAAACTCCGAGTCAAACTCCGAGCACGCCAACGGTATTGCCACGTCCGGACTTTCATTTCCCAGGCAACGTCGGCCGCACTTATGAAGACTCTGACCCGGCGACGTTTCCAAAGGTGGTGCGCCCACCAAAAGGCGCGCCGAACGTGTTGCTAATACTCCTTGATGATGCGGGATTCGGACAGTTCAGCACCTTCGGTGGCGGTGTGCCTTCGCCTAACATAGACAAGCTCGCGGCAGAGGGATTGCGCTACAACCGATTTCACACCACCGCGCTGTGCTCCCCGACCCGCGCCGCGTTGATCACGGGTCGCGACCATCACGTGTCCGGCAACGGCGTCATCACGGAATTGTCCACCGGTTACGACGGCTACACTGGCGTCATCCCGAAAAGTACCGGCACCGTCGCCGAAATCCTCCGGCAGAACGGCTATGCGACTGCGTGGATTGGCAAAAACCACAATACGCCGGCGTGGGAAACCAGCGAGGCCGGTCCTTTCGATCGCTGGGCCAACGGGCTCGGGTTCGACTACTTCTACGGTTTCAACGGCGGCGACACGAGCCAGTTTGAACCGGTCCTCGTCGAAAACCACAGCCTGGTGCCGCGTTCGACTGATCCGAAATATCACCTGTCCCATGATCTCGCGGACCACGCGATCGGCTGGATGCAGCGCGTGAAGGCCATCGATCCGGACCGGCCCTTTTTCCTCTACCTGGCGCCGGGGGCAACGCACACCCCGCATATGGCCCCGAGGGAATGGATCGACAAGTTCAAGGGCCAGTTCGACATGGGCTGGGACAAATACCGCGAGCTCACATTCGAGCGGCAGAAGAAGCTCGGCGTCGTGCCGCAAAACGCGAAGCTCACGCCGCGCCCCGCCAGTCTGCCGGCGTGGGACTCGCTCACTGCCGATCAAAAGCGGCTCTACGCGCGGATGATGGAAATCTTCGCGGGGTTCGGCGCGCATGTCGACTACGAGATGGGCCGGGTGCTGGCGGCCGCGAAGTCGCTGCCCGACGCGGACAACACGCTCACGATCTACATTCTGGGTGACAACGGTGCGTCAGCCGAAGGCGGCCTCACGGGCGCGGCCAACGAACTCGCCGGCTTCAATGGAGTGTTTGCCCCCATCGAGGACGCGCTCTCGCACATCGACGAACTCGGCGGCCCCAAGTTCTACAACCACTTTCCGGCAGGATGGGCGTGGGCCATGGACACGCCATTTCAATGGACCAAGCAGGTCGCCTCGCACTTCGGCGGCACGCGCAACCCCATGGTTATTTCCTGGCCGGCGAAGATCACCGACAAGGGCGGCTTGCGCACCCAGTTTCATCACGTCATAGACATCATGCCGACTATCCTCGAAGTCGCCGGCGTCACGGCGCCCTATTCACTCAATGGCGTGGCGCAAAAGCCGATCGACGGCGTGAGCCTCGCTTACACTTTCTCTGACGCCAGGGCGCCGGATCGGCGGAAGTCTCAGATCTTCGAATTGGTTTCGAATCGCGCCATGTATCAGAACGGTTGGATCGCCTCGTCGATGTCGTATGTCCCGTGGGAGGCGACCCGGACGGGCTACAATCCCGACACGGCAAAATGGGAGCTATATAACATCGACCAGGACTTTTCCCAGGCAGACGATCTCGCCGCGAAGTACCCGGAAAAACTGAAGGCGCTCGAGGCATTGTGGTGGGCCGAGGCGGCGCGTCACGATGTGCTGCCGCTCGACTGGCGTTCAGTCGAGCGCCTGTCGGAACAGCTCACCGGCCGGCCCAGCCTCGCCGCCGGCCGCAAGACCTTCGTTTACAACACTCCGCTGGCCGCACTGCCGGAAGGTTCGGCGCCGGATCTCAAAAACAAATCTTTCACCATCACGGCTGAGGTGGAAATCCCCACGGGTGGCGGCGACGGCATGATCTTCACGCAAGGCGGCATCACCGCCGGTTGGGGTTTCTACCTGGTGAAAGGCAAACTCGTCGGCCTTCACAACTACATCGGAATTGAACGCTACCGCGCAGTCTCGGCTGCCAACGTGCCCACTGGACTAGTGACGCTCACCTTCGACTTCAAGTACGACGGCGGAGGGATGAGCAAGGGCGGCACGATTACGTTGCTGGCCAACGGAAAAAAGATCGGTGAAGTCCGTGTCGATAAGACGGCCGGGTTCAAGTACTCACTTTATGAAGGTCAGGATGTTGGCGAAGACAGTGGTTCACCGGTCGATTTTGATTACACGCCGCCATTCAAGTTCAACGGCAAGATTAACAAGGTCACGATCGAATTGAAGTAGAGACGCTGTTATCGGAAGTTACACGGAAAGGGCCTTGCCTCCAAAAGCTCCACCTCTCATTCACACAGGGCTTCAGCCCGGTGATCGGCGGGGAGAGATTCGCGGAACCGTTTTAACGGTTTTCTCTCTTCTTCAGAAAACAAACGAGAGGTTGAGCGCGAGGGAACCAAGTCTGCGCGAATACCGGGAAACCGTTGAAACGGTTTCTTGATATCTCGCGGGGTAGATCACCGGGCTAAAGCCCGGTGTGAATGAGAATGAAGATTTTGGATTTGTGTGAGCCTCGAGACCTTGGAAGGCAAAGCGGGGAGGAATGCGTATGAAAGCAAAAAATACTATCAACGTGGCTGCGCTCGCTCTGGGGCTGCTGGCGCTCGCTTCCACGCTCTCAGCTCAGCCAACATCCGCCAGCCAAAACGACATTACGGAGCGCGCCATTCACCGCCGCGCCGTCGAGGCCGTGATCTGGGGAATGCCGGCAGTTAACTACGATCTCATGTATCAGGCGATGGTGCGCGAGGCCAAAGGTGGTTTCAATCAGATAGCTTACTGGTCGCGGCTTCCCGATTGGAAGATCCAAACTCTGACGCCGAATCCCGATGCGATTTACCTCACACCCTTCATCAACACGAAAGACGCTGGACCGGTAGTACTTGAGATTCCACCGGCTGATGAAGGTTCGATCACTGGCACCGTGATGGATGCGTGGCAGTGTGCGCTGGAGGATGTCGGGCCGGCCGGAGTCGATAAGGGCAAGGGCGGCAAATATCTGATTCTTCCTCCTGGTTACAACGACAAAGTTCCCGCGGGTTATATCCCCATGCCATCGGACACGTTCGGGGGCTACGCGCTTCTGCGCTCGATTCCAAAGAGCGGCAGCGAGTCAGATGTGGCGCGGGCCGTCGCTTACGGCAAGCGGATCAAGCTGTATCCGTTGGCCCAGGCCGCGAACCCGCCCGCCACAATCTTCCACGATGTAGTTAACGTGGTGTACGACGCGAATATCACCTATGACCTGCGGTTCTTTGAATCGCTCAACCGTATTGTGCAAATGGAGCCATGGCTGGAGCGCGACAAGGCCATGATCGATCAGCTCAAGTCGATCGGGATAGAGAAGGGTAAGGACTTCAGACCTGACGAGAAAACGAAGCGCTTACTCAACGATGCGGCCCGCGAAGCGCATGCGTTGCTCGTCGTGCAGTATGAGGCGTCCCTGGCACCCTACTATGAAGATGGCCACTGGGCGCGGCCTGGATCGCGCGAACTGTTCGAGGGGCAAGCGACATTTTTTGCCAAGCCCGGTATTTACCCCGTCGACATCCGCGGCGTCACGTTCTCGTATGCTTACTTCACTCCGAAGCATGTGGGCGCTGGGTCGTCCTATCTGCTGACCATCAAGGACAACGACGGCCGGCTGCTCGATGGCAACACGACTTATCGCCTGACGGTGCCGGCGCACGCACCTGTCCGGCAGTACTGGTCCGCAACCGTCTATGACCGCGACACGCACGCGCCCATCAGGAATGCGCGATGGCCCAGCCGCTCGTCACAAGCACCGGGACTGCAGAAGAATGCTGATGGGTCGGTGGACGTCTACTTCGGGCCTACGGCGCCTCCCGGCAAGGAGTCGAACTGGGTTCCCACTAAGGCGGGCGACGGATTCGAAGTCCTCTTTCGTTTCTATGGACCGGAGAAGCCGCTGTTCGACAAAACGTGGGTGCTGCCGGATATCGAGGAAGTGAAGTGAATTGGATCTACGGCTGTTGGTCGATTTTGATTACAGGCCGTCATTCAACACAAATCCCGTAGGGATGAAATGTTTATAGAGACCTGGCTGATTAAGTTTCACTAGCCCCGGAGGAGCGCAATGTTCATGGTCGTGTTTCGCTCCTCCGGAGCTTGCACTGGTTTGTGATCGGTGTAGCTATAAACATTCTGCTCCTTCGGAGCTCAAATGCATTTGGTTGCGGCTTCTGCCGCGCTGTGCCTCTGTGGTGAATGTATTCCCAGGCAATTTCACCACCGAGGCACAGAGGGAACACAGAGGATGCACAGAGAAAGTTTTCCGAAGACCCAGGCGCCGCCGGGGTTCGAGAAGAACCGGATCCCTACAGTGCCAGGCAGGAACTGGTTCGCCTACTTCCGCTTCTACAACCCGACCGAGACGTACTTTGACAAGAGCTGGCCGCTCGGCGACTTCGAGAAGATCAAGAAATGAAAGGTGGTCAACATGAAGATCAAACAACAGCTCATTAGTTTCCTGCTTATTTACGCCTTCGCGGCTTCATACATATTCGCGCAAGGCCCAGTGGTGATACCCAGTCAGGAGAAACCATTTTCTGACGCGAAGATCGGAACGACGTACAAGGATTCAACGCCGGGGTCGATGAAAATTACGAAAGCTCCGGACGGCGCGCCGAACGTCTTGATGATCCTGATCGACGACGCCGGTTTCGGACAGTGGGGCACATTTGGCGGACAAGTCCCTACGCCCAATCTTGATCGATTAGCAAAGATGGGTTTGCGTTACACGCGCTTTCATACCACCGCACTCTGCTCGCCAACACGCGCAGCTTTGCTCACCGGCCGCAATCACCATTCGGCCGGAACTGGAGTCATCACCGAGATCGGTGACGCCTATCCGGGATACAGCGGGCAGATTCCCAAGAGCGCGGGTATGTTCGCGGAAGTCCTCCGTCAGGGTGGCTACAGCACAGCCTTCATCGGCAAGAACCACAACATCGCTGATTGGGAAACGAGCATGGCCGGTCCATTCGATCGATGGCCCAGCCTGCAGGGCTTCGATTACTTCTACGGCTTCATCGGCGGAGAGATGGATCAATGGAGTCCGTTTCTGTTTCGCGGCACGACGCCGGTGAGGATGGAGATCCCCAAAGGCAAGGAAGGCCACTACACGCTCAACGATTCGCTGGCCGACGACGCCATCAGGTATATCCAGCAGGAGAAGTCGGTGGTGCCCGATCGTCCTTTCTTCATGTACTACGCTCCCGGTGCGACGCACGCTCCGCACCATGTGCCAAAGGAGTGGATCGCCAAGTTTAAGGGACAGTTCGATCAGGGTTGGGACAAGTATCGTGTGGAGACTTACCAGCGCCAGCTCAAGATGGGTTTGATTCCGCCGGATACTAGACTTACTCCGCGACCGGCAGAGATTCCTGCGTGGGATTCTCTGACGCCCGATGCCAAGCGCGTGGGTGCGCGTTTGATGGAGGTCTTTGCCGCTTACACCGCTCAAACCGACTACGAAGTTGGCCGCATCCTGGATTCTCTCGAAGAGATGAACCAACTGCATAACACTCTCGTCATGTGGGAGATTGGCGACAACGGCTCATCGATGGAAGGCACTCTGAGTGGAGCTTTCAATGAACTCGCGACGCTTCAGGGCATTCCCGAGAACACCGAGTTCTTGCTCAAGCACATCGACGAGTTAGGAAGCGCTAAAGCTTCAAATCATATTCCCGTCGGCTGGGCCTGGGCTGCAAACACGCCATTCCAGTGGGGCAAGCAGGTCGCTTCGCACTTTGGCGGCACGCGCAATCCGCTCGTAATTGCCTGGCCGGATCGAATCAAGGACGCAGGCGGAATCCGCACGCAATTCCATCATGTGATCGACATCTCACCCACCATTCTGGAGGCCGCCAAGTTGCCCCAGCCGACAGAAATGAATGGCGTGAAACAGAAGCCAATCGAGGGCGTCAGTATGATGTACAGCTTTGACGACCCGAAAGCCACGGGCGCACGCCACGTCCAATACTTCGAGATGTTCGGCAACCGCGCGGTCTACAAGGATGGCTGGATCGCTACTGCCCGTCACGGGCGCCTTCCTTGGGTTACAGCAGGGGGCACCACGGGAGATTTCGATCACGATAAGTGGGAACTGTACGATCTCGCGAACGACTTCAGTGAGGCGAATGATGTCTCGGCGAAATATCCGGACAAGTTGAAAGAGCTACAGGATGCTTTCTGGGTCGAGGCAAAGAAGTACGATGTGCTTCCGCTTGACGATCGCTTCTCAGAGCGGGGCGACCCCAGACTTCGGCCCAGCCTGATCGCGGGACGAACCGACTTCGCATACTACCCGGGCGCAGCGTTCATCCCGGAACCCTCAGCCGTTAACACGAAGAACACATCACATACCATTACCGCCACGATTGAAGTTCCACAGGGCGGCGCGGATGGCGTGCTGGTAGCTGAAGGTGGCGTGGGCGGCGGGTTCACGCTCTATATAAAGGACGGAAAGCCCGTCTATGAATACAACTTCATGGCGCATGGGCATTACAAAGTCGCCAGTTCGGAAACGCTATCTCCGGGTCCGGCCGTAATTCGCCTGGACTTCAAGTACGACGGCGGCATTGGCAAGGGAGGCATTGCTTCTCTCTTCGTCAATGACAAAAAGGTTGGTGAAGGGCGGATCGACTCGACCTGCCCTTCACGCTTCGGGCCCGAAAGCTTCGATGTGGGCATGGATAACGGTTCACCGGTAAGCGAAGCTTATGAAGGACCATTCGCCTATGCCGGCACTATCAAGAAGGTGGAGATTCATATCGCACCAGCGCTTAGCGCCGCCGATCAGCAAAAGATTCGTTTTGGAGAGCTGAAGGCCCTGATGGGTATTGAGTGATTGGGGTTGCGGCTTTGCCGCCCGATGTGCGGAAGGCCTCTGGCCTTCCGGCAATGGTTGGAGTTAGTCGGGGCTACGCCCCCAGCTGGGCATAGCCCAAGTCTCTTAAGGCTGGCTGGCGGAAGGCCACAGGCCTTCCGCACATCAGGCGGCAAAGCCGTTTCGACGAGACCCGTGTTCCGCCCCTTACACAGGCTTGAATTGAGAGATAATATGAAGATCAAAATCACATCACTTACATTGATCTTGATGCTCGTAACTTCTGCCCTTGCGCAAAGCAGTTCTTCATCAAGAACCAGCCAGACCAGCAAAACCAAGCCCAACATCGTCTTCATTCTGATGGACAATCTTGGATATGGCGAAGTGGGCGTCTATGGAGGCGGTATCACTCGCGGGGCACCGACGCCACGCATCGATAAGCTGGCGACTGAAAGCACGCGACTTACCAACTTCAATGTCGAAGCACAATGCACACCGAGCCGTTCAGCGATCATGACCGGACGCTTCTCAATTCGTTCCGGCACTCACTCAGTGCCGATAGGCGGTGGCCTCGATGGATTAACGCAGTGGGAGGTAACGATCGGCGAAACGCTTTCCAGTGCGGGTTATGCCACGGCAGCTTTTGGCAAGTGGCATCTTGGAAGTGACCAGACGCGTCTGCCGAATGCTCAGGGCTTTGACGAGTGGTTCGGCATTCCGCGCACAACCGACGAGGCGTTCTGGCCCGGCGACTCCGCTGCGAAGGCGGCAGGCGTGCAGTTTGAACAGATTATGGAAGGCCGCAAGGGCGAGAAGAGTCGTGACATTGCTGTTTACGATCTCGAACAGCGCCGTCTGATTGATGCCGAGATTGCGCGCCGGGCAATCGATTTCATGAAGCGCAGCACGGTGGCGGGCAAGCCGTTCTATGCTTACGTGCCTTTCACGCTGGTCCATTTTCCCAGCCTGCCCAATCCGAAGTTTGCCGGTAAGAGCGGCTTCGGAGATTTTCCGGACGCGCTGGCTGAGATGGACTTCCACGTCGGCGAGATTCTCGACGCGATCGACGCGCTGAACATTCGCGACAACACGATCGTGGTATTCACGAGCGATAACGGACCGGAAGCGACCTGGCCATGGCAAGGCAGCTCGGGTCCGTGGCGTGGTTATTACTTCACACACATGGAAGGCTCTCTGCGTGTGCCTTTCATTATTCGGTGGCCCGGACGAATTCCGGCCGGACGCGTTAGTAATGAGATCGTGCACGAGGTCGACATGTTCACGACCTTCGCAAAAATCGCGGGCGCGTCCGTGCCGCAGGACCGCGCAATCGACGGCGTGGACCAAACCGATTTCCTGCTCGGCAAGTCAGAAAAGTCGAATCGGGAAGGCTTCCCGGTATTTGTGGCCGATCGACTCGAAGGTGTGAAGTGGCGCAACTGGAAAGTCGTGTTTTATGAAGAACAGCGCGACTGGTGGACACCGCCGACGAAACTTGGTTCGCCGAAGGCGTTCAACCTCATCACCGATCCAAAAGAGGAGTATCCGCAAACGGGATTGACCAGCTCATGGATCGCCGGCCCTGCTATCAAGGTGATGGTGGATTTTGAGACGAGCTTGAAGAAGTATCCGCCGATCGCGCCAGGCACGCCGGATCCGTACACGCCAACAAGGAAATGAGGGTCGCAGAGGTTACGAGGAAGAATTGATTGGGAGCCTGCGGAGCAGGCTCATAGTGACATCCAACACGAATTGGGTACTCACCTCATCGGGTTCAGGAAATGGTCGGCCTATTCAGGAGGGCATTGAAATGTATTTCGCGGCCAGAGGGTTTGTCGTAGCAACCATATTGTCAGGCGGGCTCGTCGACTCGTGGCGGCAGCAACCAGGCACTCCAGTATATGCCGCGGACTTTGATGCCCAAGGAGTTCGGCGCGCATTGGCGAGTGCGAGCAAAGAACGCAAACGGGGGTGGCGGGCTAAGTCTGGCGCGAGCGCAGTGTGAGAGCTCACTCTTTTCCGATCACATGTTTTCCGCTTCCGGCAGCACCGTTATTGATCTGAGCAGACAACGCGAGCACTACATTCGGGCTCTTAGCCAGGAGTGGTGAGCATTGTGACGGGCGCAATGCGTGGCGATCAGCACAGGAACTAATGGACAATCGACGAAACATGTTAATCGGAATTGTTTCGGGCATCGTCATTGTGGCGGCGTTGAGCTATGCCACGGGTTTGACGAAGGTAATACGCAGTTCGTTTGGCAGCACCACCGAATACAAAAGTTCGGAATCTGCCAGGGCTCCAGAGTTGGCCGCTGGTGACTGGATTAACTCAGCACCGCTCAAACTCAATGAGCTGCGCGGTCGCGTCGTGCTAATCGAGTTCTGGACTTTCGGTTGCTATAACTGCCGCAACACTTTGCCGTTCGTTAAGTCCTGGCATGATCGCTATCAGGCTAAAGGCTTGACCGTGATTGGCGTGCACTCGCCTGAGTTTGATGAAGAACGGAAAGTCGAGAACCTTCGCCGCGAAGTTACGTCTTTGGGGGTTCGTTACGCGGTAGTTACTGATAACGACTACCAAACCTGGAGCGCCTATCACGTCGAAGCATGGCCCACCACCTTTCTGCTGGATAAGCAAGGACGAATTCGATGGATGCACGTAGGTGAAGGCGGCTATGACGAGGCCGAAGGCTTGATTCAAAGGCTGCTTGCCGAGGCCAGCTGATTCTTGACTGTTCGTTCCAGAAAGAGTATAAAGATAGCCGGGACGAGACGAATGGCGCGACAGAAAGAGTTCAATCAAGATGAGGTCCTCCAAAAAGCCATGGAGGTTTTCTGGAGGCGTGGTTATGAGGCCGCCTCGATCCAGGACTTAGTGCAGCACATGGGAATTAATCGCCAAAGCATGTACGACACTTTTGGCGACAAGCATGCGCTCTTCCTGCAGGCGCTGGACCGCTATCGCGAGATTCAGAGCCGTAGAGTGTTTGAGATTCTGGATCGTCCGGGTTCGGTCAAGAAGAATGTCCGACTTCTTTTCGAAGAAGCGGTTGAGCGCGCGCTGTCAGAGGAGGGCCGTCGTGGTTGTTTCGTCGGGAATGCAATGTCAGAACTGTCGGGTCGTTGTAAAGAAACGGCTATTAGAACCTGTAAAAGTATGGCTTCAGCGGAGAAAACGTTCCAACGTGCTTTAGTGCGCGGAACCGAACAGGGCGAATTTCGGATTCACGATACGCGCGCGGTCGCGCGGTTTTTCTACTGCGTTCTGCAGGGTCTGGTGCTGACGGCGAAAGCCTCGCGAGATCGAAAGCTACTGAACGATGTGGTTAAAGTCACTCTTTCAGTATTGGATTAAATTTTTTTTGACCTGTTCTGGAATGAGTGTTCCAGAACCGTTAGCTTTTTTGAGGGAGGGAATTTGATGACAAGACTATTTGACCCGATAAGGGTGGGGAATCTGGAACTTGCTAATCGCATCATCATGGCGCCGATGACGCGGAGCCGGGCCGATGATGAAGGAATGCAGCCGCCGTTCGCCGCCCGGTATTACGGGCAGCGCGCTTCGGCGGGCTTGATTATCACGGAAGCGACAAACATTTCGCCGATGGCGAAGGGTTACATTCGGACGCCGGGAATTTACACCGGGGACCAAATCGAAAGTTGGCGGCCGGTCACCGAATCAGTCCATGCGCAGGGAGGAAAAATCTTCCTGCAGATCTTTCATACGGGACGAATCGCTCTGCCTGATTTTCTACCTAATCTAACCCAGCCGGTCGCGCCTAGCGCGGTCCGGGCCAAAGGGCAGAACTATACCGACGAAGGAATGAAAGAATTCGTCAGGCCTCGCGAAATTACTCGAGAAGAAATTTCGCAGACAGTTCGGGACTTTGGTACGGCAGCAACGAACGCGATCGCCGCCGGCTTCGATGGAGTCGAACTCCACGCGGCCAGTGGTTATATCGTGCAACAGTTTCTTTCTACTAACGCAAATCTTCGATCCGATGAATATGGCGGCTCGATCGAAAACCGCGCCAGGTTTTTGTTCGAAGTCCTGGATGCGATGATCGCGGCAGTCCGTCCCGAGCGCGTCGGGGTGAAGTTTTCTCCCCAGATTCAGTTCAACGATATCGAGGAGACTGACGCCGAAGTGTTGTACCCCTACATTCTCGAAGCGCTGAACGATCGGAATATCGCCTACGTCCACGTCGCCGATTACGCGGGCGAAGCGCATGCGAAGTTACGCGCCGTATACAAAGGCGTCTACTTTGCCGGTGGGGGATTTACCAAAGAATCAGGCGAAGCGCTGTTGGAACAAGGCGGGGCCGATGCCATTGTCTACGGCACCAAGCTACTGGCGAATCCGGATTTGCCCGAAAGGTTCAGGCGCAACGCGTCGCTGAATGAGCCGGACCAGTCAACCTTCTATGTGCCGGGCGAGCACGGTTACACGGATTACCCGACGCTCGAAGAAGCCAGCCTGACCGCGACTTGATGATGGGTCAATGCCAGTAGAGAAATAAACAGAGACGAGGTTCATTGCAATGCAACAGGAAATTGAATTATTAGGCGACGAACGTTTCAAGTCTCAGAATCACGAGACCTCCAGCGAGCGTCCGGCGCATTCACAAGCTGACGAAGATCTTCTGGACGCATATTCGCGCACAGTCATCACGGCGGCGGAAAAGGTCAGCCCGTCAGTCGTTTATATCGAAGTTGAGCAACCAATCAGGAGTCGAAGACCTGCCGCACCGCGAATTCCGCAAGAGCGTCGCGGCAGCGGTTCGGGTTTCGTCTTCACGCCGGATGGCTTCATTCTGACCAACAGTCATGTAGTTCACGGCGCGAGGAAAATCGAGGTCACGCTTTCAGACGGTCACAAATGTCAGACAGATCTTATTGGCGACGACCCTGATACGGATCTCGCGGTAATCAGAATCAATGCGCCCAATCTGGTTCCAGCACAACTCGGCGATGCGCAAAGGATTCGTGTCGGACAACTGGTCATCGCGATCGGAAACCCCTACGGCTTTCAATACAGCGTTACTGCCGGGGTCGTCAGTGCCCTGGGGCGATCGCTAAGGGCACAGTCGGGCCGTCTGATGGATGCTGTGATTCAAACTGACGCCGCGCTGAATCCCGGCAACTCGGGTGGCCCACTGGTGAACTCTCGGGGAGAAGTGATCGGAGTGAACACCGCGATGATTCTGCCGGCTCAGGGGATCTGTTTCGCCACTTCGATCGATACGGCCAAGTTCGTCGCCAGTCGTCTGATTCGCGACGGCAAAGTCAGTCGCAGCTACATCGGTCTGGCCGGACAGAATGTGCCGCTGCCGCGGCGCATCGTTCGCTACTATGACCTGGCGGTCGATAGTGGAATTTTTGTGGTGTCTTTCGAAGCGAATAGCCCGGCAAGGAAAGGCGGACTACGCGAAGGCGACATCATTATCGGCTTTGACGATCACTCGACTGCCGGAATTGACGATCTACACAAGCTCTTGACCGAGGAGCGAATCGGACGGCAGTCGTCACTGGCTGTGATTAGGGGCACGGACAAACTGAACATCGAGGTGACCCCCGAAGAATCACAGAAGCGAGATAACAAATAATCGGGCATAGCGATCTAATACAAAGAGAGGTAACACGAAAAATGAGCGAAAAAGTTAGAGAAGTAACGGACAATTCCTTCGAAAAAGAAGTACTTAAATCTGAGAAGGTTGTCCTGGTGGATTTTTGGGCGGAGTGGTGTGGTCCGTGCCGCATGCTGGCGCCTACGATCGAGGCAGTCGCCGAGCAGTATTCCGCCAGCGCTTCAGTGGTGAAGTTGAACGTGGATGACAATCCCATCTCAGCCGCGAACTACGGCATCAAGGCCATTCCGACGATGATTCTCTTCAAACACGGCCAGGAAGTTGAGCGCATTGTCGGGGCCACAGGCAAGGAGTCGATTGGACGACTGATCGAAAAACACGCGCGGCTGGAAGCTGCCGAGCAGAAGGTTGCATAACACTTTGCAGGATGAATTGACGAAGCGGCGGGTGGTCGCGGGCACGCCTGAAGAGAACGCCAGGGCTTTTCCAGCTGGTGGGTTTGCCCAGGTGTGACTGGGCTTTGATGGTCATAAACCAGGAAGGAAAGGATATTAAGATGGAGAGTAAGAAGCTTGTAGGGAAAGTAGCCGTGGTTACCGGCGCCTCAAAAGGAATCGGTGCCGGCATTGCCAGGGAACTGGCTAATCAGGGAGCAGCGGTGGTGGTGAACTACGCGTCTTCAAAGGAAGGCGCGGATCAGGTGGTGAATGAGATTACTGCTTGCGGTGGAAAGGCAATCGCCGTTCAGGGCGATGTGGCGAAAACGGAAGACATCGCGCGTCTGTTCGCGGAAGCAAACAAGGCATTCGGCCGGCTCGATATTTTAGTCAACAACGCCGGCGTTTATCGGTTTGCTCCTCTCGAAGAAGTCACCGAGGATGAGTTCCATCGGGAATTCAATACCAACGTTCTGGGCATCATTCTGGCGACGCGCGAAGCCGTGAAGTATTTTGGCAACGATGGTGGCAGCGTCGTCAACATTGGCTCAACCATAACTTCGCTGACGCCGCCGACGAGTGTGGTTTACGCGGCCACCAAGGGTGCGGTGAATACGATTACCCAGGTATTGGCCAAGGAGCTTGGGCCAAAAAAGATTCGCGTGAACGCGATCAGTCCCGGCGGGGTTGAGACCGAAGGCTTTCACACGCTGGGATTAGCCGGCAGCGACTTTGAGAAGCAGTTGATTGCCCAAACACCGCTCGGTCGCCTTGGGCAGCCGCAGGACATTGCGCCGGTCGCGGCTTTTCTGGCCTCACCGGATAGCGGATGGATCACCGGAGAAATACTCCAGGTCGCTGGAGGTTTGGGCTGATCTCCTGGGAGCCGTTGTTGGAAAGCGCAATACGTAACGTCGCAATATGACCAGAGGTTAATCAAAGGAGAGGAGCATTTATGAGTACGAAAATGAAAGCCGCGCAGATAAGCAAGCCCGGCGGAACCTGGGAGTTGATAGAGCGCGACATTCCTGAACCTGGCGCCGGCCAGGTGCGAGTGAAGGTCGAGGCCTGCGGTATTTGCCACAGCGACGCGCTGGTCAAAGAAGGTCTCTGGCCCGGGCTTCAATATCCGCGCGTGCCGGGTCACGAAATTGGCGGGCGGGTCGATGCCCTGGGCGCCGACGTCAGCTCGTGGGCAGTTGGTCAACGCGTCGGCGTCGGTTGGCATGGTGGGCACTGCTTCGTGTGCGAGCAATGCCGGCGTGGTGACTTTGCCATGTGCGTCAATCGCAAAGTTACTGGAATCGATTTTGACGGTGGTTATGCGACGCATGTGATCGTGCCGGCCGCGGCACTCGCAGCGATTCCCGACGACTTGCCTGCGGAAGAAGCCGGGCCATTCATGTGCGCGGGCGTGACCGTCTTCAACGCGCTGCGAAACTCAGGCGCGCGCGCCGGAGACCTCGTCGCGGTGCACGGTATCGGCGGACTCGGGCATCTCGGTGTTCAGTACGCGCGGCGGATGGGATTCAACACCGTCGCGATCAACCGTGGTAAGGACAAAGAACAGTTAGCGCGACAACTCGGGGCGCACAGTTACATCGACGCGACCGCGCAGGACGTCGTGGCAGAGTTACAGAAACTCGGAGGCGCGAGCGTGATCCTCGCGACTGCGCCAAATGCCCAGGCCATTTCCGGACTGGTGGACGGATTGGCGCCGAGTGGGAAACTGCTGGTTCCCGCGGCGCCGCTGGAGCCGCTCACAGTCAATGTCTTCTCGCTCATCATGAAACGCAGTTCGGTTGCGGGTTGGTATTCCGGCACGGCGAAGGACTCACAGGATACCCTGGAGTTCAGTGCCCTGAGTGGCGTCCACCCGATGATTGAGAAATACCCGCTGGATAAAGTCGCCGAGGCGTACGAACAAATGCACAGTGGAAGAGTGCGGTTCCGAGTTGTTCTAACTTTTGATTGATGAAATCCTAATTGAATGCGCCAACTATCTAATTTCGAGTTTTTCAGAAAAGTGGCTGAGACCGGAGAGGCTCCCGCCGAGGGTTCTCGCTTCATCTACCCGCCCGCAATCGCGAAGACAATAGGTTTCCGGCTGATAGAGGTTGGACCCGGCACGGCAACGATGGAACTCAAGGGCGATACGGAAATCCATGCAAACCCGATGGGGACGATCCACGGCGGAGTGTTGTGTGACATTGCTGATGCCGCCATCGGGACCGCCCATGCCACCAGCCTGAAAGAGGACGAGAGCTTCACAAGTATTGATTTGCAGATCAATTTCTTTCGTCCGGTATGGAACGGCCGAATTCGCGCAGTCGCAAAACCTGTGAATGTTGGTCGACAGATTAGCCGTTATGTGTGCGACATTCTTAGGGATGACGACAAGCTGGTGGCGCAAGTTTCCAGTACCGTGATGACACTCCGGGGAGATCAGGCATCAGGAAGATAACGCTGCCGCTAATCATGTATGACCTAATCATCATCGGCGCCGGACCCGGCGGGATTGCGTTGGCTGCCGAGGCCTTCGCGTCTGGTATAGACCCATCGCAGGTCCTGATTCTCGAAAAAGGTCCGACTCATAACTCCGCCATCAGACAGCTCTATCCCGAACAGAAACTGACCACGGCAAACTACAAAGGCTTCGCGGCGCGTTGCGAAGGGCTCTTGTGCGTAGGAGATATGACTAAGTCGGAAACTCTCCAGTTCTTCGACAAAATCATCAGCGACTATCACGTCAACATCGAGTTCAACGCCGAGGTTTACGGGATGCGGAGAGGGGAAGGGAATGGTGGAGCTCGTTTCCGAGTCGAATCATCACAGGGTGTTTATGAAAGCAAGGTGCTCGCCTGTGCCATCGGGATATTCGGCCGGCCGAATAAGCCAAAAGAATATCGGCTGCCACCAACACTTAAGGAGCGCCTGCTCTTTGATTTGACGTCGCAAAAGATTCAAAGCGAGGAGGTGCTGGTTGTCGGCGGCGGGGATACAGCAGCCGAATACGTGCAGTATCTGCGCCCACAGGATAATCGCATTACGCTTTCATATCGAAAGGCAGATTTCACGCGACTCAATCAGCAGAACCACGATGCGCTTCTCGCCATGGAACAGCGTGGTGAGGTGGAAATACTCCGAGGCTCGAACATCAAAGAGATCGCGGATGAGGCAGGACGACCGCGTATTAGTTTTGCTGAAGCGGAGCACCCACCGCGTATCTTCGACCGCGTGATCTTCGCGCTGGGAGGCACGACGCCTACGAACTTCCTGCACACGCTGGGCATTAGCTTTAATGAAGACGGTCCGGCATTCGATGAGGCGGGCGCAACCAACGTTGACGGCCTTTATCTCATTGGTGATCTGGTAGTTGGCAAAAAAGGTGGATCGATCATCACGGCGTTTAACTCCGCAGTGCGGGCCATGAAGAGCATCTGCAGCCACGATTTGTCTTGTCAGTCGCGACCAGCCTAGTGGAGTCTCCATCGGCTTTGCCTCAAAAGTATTTTTGTGCTCGTCCGCGAAGCGGACTGAAAGAGAATAGCGAGAGCGCTTCAGCGGCTGTGTCAAAACTCGGAGTTCCAGCGCCGAAGGCGCGAAATGTAACAGCCTGGGCCATCGGCCCAGGTTGAGGTAGTTGCAGGATCCAAGCGCTGAAAGCGCGAAATAACGTCAGCGCTACCAATCAGTGCTGTCTTCCTTTCAACGATTCTATTTCGCGCCTTCAGCGCTTTCTAAAACTGACTTGACGCTCACCTGGGGCGTTGCCCCAGGCTATTACATTTCGCGCCGTTGGCGCTCGGCGGCTCACTGCGGCAATTCTTCCGCGATGAGATGAGTTGTTTTTGGTGGTTGAGCGCCAACATGAAAGGCTTGAACGCGTCGCTCTACTTTCCGGTCCTCGGCTGTGATTCTTTCGTGCTGTCGTAAATGTTCGCCCCAGGATTCAGTCACGAAAATCTCGAGATATCGTTCCGGATCGGCAGAGTCGCGCAGCACGTTCCAACGAATCGCACCGTCACGGAGACGGATTCTTCTCAAGTCTTTCAGCGCGTCCAAAAACTCTTCCGCTGTTTTTGGATCGATTCGATACTCAATCGAAGTTATGGCCGGACCAGCTGATGTGTCAGTCTCGAATCGCATTACCGGCTCCGGCCAGTGATTTGAAGGCGCGAGTGATAAATTCTTATCGGCGAGCAAACGGTAACGCCAGGTCAAAAGCCAGCCAATCACGAGCCCGACCGCCGAAATCAAAAGCGCACTCGATATTCCGAAGCGCCCGGCCACGAATCCCCAAAGAGCGCTGCCACCGGCCAGACCTCCGGTGAAGACTAATAAGTACACTGCCAATACCCGCGCGCGCACCCATGAAGGCGTTGCTGTCTGCGCCGAAACGTTCAGGCTCGCCAGCACCGAGATCCAGGCTATTCCTGCCACGGTCAATGCGATCGTAAGGAACAGAAATGAATGAACGTAGGCGAGCGCAATCGCGGCGAGAGCAAAGACGATGCTGCCGCCTGCTACCAGTTGATTGGTGGCGAACCGCTTCCTAAGTGCCGGTAAGAGCCATGCTCCGGCGATTGCGCCAATGCCCAGGCAGCCAAGCAACGCTCCATAGCCAAACGAGCTGAGTCCCAGGCCGCGGCGAGCTTGCTGCGGTAACAACGCCCATAAGGCGCTGGCGCAAATAATGAAGGCAGCGCAGCGGAGCAGCACCGTTTGCAGCTCCGGTGAGTGACGCAAGTAGCGTGTGCCGGCACGCATCGCGCTGATGATTTCTTCGGGAGGCAGCTTGCTTGTTCGGGGCGTGGGCTGCCATCGATAGACGACGAAGAATACTGCCAGGAACGAAACGGCATTGATAAGGAAAACGGCCCATGGACCTGACGCGGCTATGATGAAGCCGCCGATGGCCGGCCCAATAGCCCGCGCAATGTTCACGGCCACACCGCCAAGCGAGAGAGCTGCCGGCAAATCTTCGCTGGGAACTAACTCGGGCGTGATTGCTTGCCAAACGGGATTAGTTACCGCCGAACCGATGCCGAGAAGAAAAGTGAGAGAGAGCAGACGTCCAGTAGTCATATGACCGGTCAGCGCCATGAGCCCCATCGCCGTCGCCACGATCACCATCCACACCTGCATGACGATCAGTAAACGGCGTCGATCGACGATGTCCGCGAGCGCACCGGCCGGCAACGCCGCCAGAACGACCGGTAAGCTGCCAGCTGTCTCGACCAGCGCGACCAGCAAAGGCGAAAGCGTAAGTGACGTCATCAGCCAGCTCTCGCCCACGTCCTGCATCCAGGAGCCGATGTTGGACACAATGCTGGCGATCCACAGCGCGCGAAAGACAGAGTGACGCAGAGGGCTCCACACTGAGGCGGGGTCAGAGGGGCTTGCCACGGCTGGCGGATTCTTAATTTGTCTGGAGCGCTTCGTCACCGGATCTGTTCCAAATCTTGAACAACGCCAGCCTGGGCACGATTGGTTGGGTGGAGGATATTAAAACTCAACAACCGCTCTCAACTGCTGGCTTATCGATCCGACTTAGTGAGTGCGGGACCGCGTGCTTTGACTGGTATGACTCGCGGGCGTGACTTTAATCGTTCCATTTTTCCGTTAACGCTTTTGTCCGGTTTTATTAAGATGCGCTGTGTTAGGGGACACGGCTTATATCATTCTCAAAAGTTCATTTCAAGGCCAAAAACAGTTTGCCAAAAACAGTTTGGTGTTGATTGAGCCCGGCGGTGTTGAGCAGCCTCTTTAACCAAACAGTTTGCAGCGCAATACTATGGCAGCATTTTCGTACCGACATTCTTTGGCCAATCCGCAGTTTGATGTCCGACAAGCTTTAGCTTGTCGAAGCTTGGGCGACAAACTGAAGGAAACTCTGAGTAGATTCCCCTCCCTCTGGGAGGGGTTAGGGGAGGGGCGCAGCTACGAGTCGATACTCAAAAGAGATCCCGCGCGGGCTGAAAGCCCGCGGACACAGGTAATTTGCTTTTCTCTTTGCCGTAGCTCCGCCCCTCCCCCGGCCCCTCCCAAAGGGAGTCGAGCAAATGCTATTTTCAATCTGACCTTGATCAGAGCTTCCTGAAGTTTGTCGGACATTTATTCGAAACTGCATCAGTACCGGGGCAGCCAGAGTAGTGGACATGAATAAAGAATCGTGAAAAGCTGCAACACGTCGAACATCGGACGTCATCGGCAAACGCCAATGACATTCGCGCGAGCATGATTATGGCTAAACATCCAGTCTCACGAAGGGAGTTTTTGGGAAGCGGTATTGCGGCGGCGGGGGTGGTATCGCTTGGAGGAGTGTTGCCTGCGAGCGCGCGTGATTGGGAAGATTATTCTGCACGCTTTTCCGGATCGCTCGGCGATTCTTTGCCTGACAGCCCGCTGAAACCGGACGACGAAGCCGGCTGGCAGGTGATCGCGAAGAACTATGACGTGACGACTAAAATAACCAACCTTGAAAACGGATATTGGGGCATCATGGCTATTCCGGTGCTGGACGAATACAAACGTCTGACGGAATTCATAAACAAGGAAAACACCTTTTTTGCGAGATTGCAGTATTCAGAGACCTACCGCGGCATTCGCGATACTGTGGCGGGCTTCCTGAATGTCGGTACCGACGAAATTGCTTTGACCCGAGGTGCGACCGAAGCGCTGCAGGCCCTTATCGGCGGATACAACAAGCTCAAACCCGGCGATACCGTGCTTTACGCCGACCTCGATTACTCAGAAATGAAAAACGCGATGCGTTGGCTCGAAAAACGTCGCGGGGTCAAGGCCGTCAAACTTACGTTTCCCGAGGCGACCGCCGATAAGCAGCTCGAAGAGCAGGATATTCTTTCTTTCTACGAAAAAGCTCTTTCAGCCAATCCCGGAACGAAACTTCTCCTCTTAACACACCTGAATAACTGGACCGGACTGATCATACCGGTAGCCAAAATCTCAAAAATGGCCAGGGAACGAGGAGTTGAAGTGATCCTGGACGCGGCGCACTCGGTCGGGCAAGTCGATCTCAAGCTAAACACTCTGGGCTGCGATTTTATCGGTGTGAACCTGCACAAATGGGTCGGGGCACCGATCGGTTGCGGCGTTATCTACATTAAGAAAGAACGGATCGAAGATATCGACCCGTATATGGGAAAACCGTCGGTTCCCGGGGACATCAACGGTCGCATCGACACTGGAACGCTGAATTTCGCTGCGCACATGGCGATACCGGCCGCCATCGCCTTTCACAACAAGCTCGGCACCTCAGCCAAAGAAGAACGCTTGAGATATCTCAGAAACCTCTGGGTCGGACACGCCCGGAAAATGAAAGGATTGACCGTCCTTACGCCCGACGACAAAAACATGGTCGCCGCTCTGAGCTCTTTCCGGCTCGATGGCGTGGTCACAGCAAAGGCCAACGACGCTGTCACGAAACACCTTGCCGAAAAATTTGGGGTACTGACAGTACGCCGTACCGGCCCCGTCGCCGGCGACTGTATTCGTGTGACCCCGTCGGTGTATAGCTCGTCCGCCGACGTCATGAAACTCGTAAATGCTCTCCGGTCGATAACGGCTTCACCGCATTCGTGGTAATCGTGCCAGTGTCAGCGCCCATCTCTTGGTGAAGTTAAGTGACACACCGTCCCCAAACGTCGTCCAGCGGCACGCAATTCAGGCACTGCCGGAGCGCGGACGTCCTCGTCCGCAGATTCATTTGGTGCCTAAAAATTTCGATAACGAAAGGGCGACCTGAGTTCGCGCTTCGCGCTCATTGCGGACGAGGACGTCCGCGTTCCCAGCATCAGATGCTCAAGTAAATCTCAGGTCGACTTTTTGGGCAAAGCCAGCTCGGGTAATCCCAGAGAGGTAGGCGCCTTGAAATCTCAAACTCCCGAGCCGAGCGTCCTCGCCAAGTTCTCTTCAAGGTTTCACGCAGCCCCTCGTCCAGCAACAGTGAGTACTGTCGTCTGAATGATGTGCTGGTAAGCGACCCCTTTCGAGAGTAGGCCCGGTTTCGAGCTGGTTAAGAACTCGACCCTAAGATGTGACGACTCGTGCAGCAACCGGGTCGACCCCGCCGGGCATCACAAGTGCAGCTTCCCGCCCAGATCACCATAAGAGGAGCCAGAACGGTCATGAGAAAGATATGCGCTGCGCTGCTGCTGTCGCTGATCTGCGCCGTCGGGTTAGCCGGGAAGAAGTATCCAAAGCCTCCGCGTAACCAGACGCCTAAGAAAAAGCCTAACCATCTCTATCTAGTCTTTACCCGAGATGAGACAACCGGGGAGAAACGATTCGGCTTCATGGATAACACAGGCAGGCTCGTTATTGGGTTTGATCGGCTGCCGAAAGAGACCTTTGGCGTCGGCGAGTTCCATGATGGTCGAGCGTTGATTCTTACCAGGAACAAAACAAGCAGCACCGGCCACCGCGAAAGGACAGGGTATATTGACGAGACCGGGGCGGTCGTTATTCCGGCAATCTTTTATGTAGGCCTTTCCTTCAGCGAAGGGCTGGCCCATGTGGTGGGGGACGGGTTTCGAGGCTATGTCGACCGTTCGGGTCAGATCGCCATCAAGTTAAATGATGATGATGATGAGTCCGGGGATTTTCACGAAGGACTGGCAGCTGTAGGTAACAGGAAACACTGGGGCTACATTGACCGTTCGGGGAGAACAGTTATTAAGCGGGAGTATGAGTTCGCAGGAGACTTCTCAGAAGGTTTGGCAGCAGTAGTCGTTGACCAAAAGTTAGGTTTCATTGACAAGAGAGGAGAGATGAAAATTCCACCTCGCTTCGAACCTCGTAGAGGACAGCACGGAGAGATGCTTGGTACGACCTTTTCAGAAGGTCTGGCGCCTGTAAGCACCGAGTTGACCTATAGACTCCAGGGAACTTATGGATACATTAACAAGAAAGGTGAATTCGTTATTAAGCCGCAGTTCCAGACGGCGCGGGTCTTTTCTGAAGGACTGGCCTTCGCAGTTGGCAGGGAAGGATCTACGGTGAAGAAAGTAGGGTGGATTGATAAGTCGGGCGCCTGGGTCCTGACCACAGTGAAGGATTGCATCTCTGATCTTGTGAAGCTCGATCACAACGGATACATGGACTGGAGATATCGAGAGGGATTGACTACCTTCTGTGATTACTCCGGAGCGGAACGGCTGTGGGGTTATATGGATCGGACCGGGAGGGTCGTAATTGAGCCGCAGCGATTCAACTGGGCTGGTCCATTCATCGGCGGTATCGCGCAAGTCTTCAATGGCGCTAAGAGCGCCTCGCCTAACTACGCCCATACGGACGACTACGGCTATATTGACCGGACCGGGAAGTTCATCTGGGAATCAAGCCGGTCCAAAGCAACAGGCAGGTAACCCAGTTGGCCCAATCTGCGCATTAACCCCTGAATCCGGCGTGGTCCACTCAATCTCTGAAAACAACTGTGTCGGGTGTCTGGTCGTAGCTCCCCATGATGCCGTCGTGACACTGAGAACAGACGAGGCCTCGCTCCTGGCCGTCATGTGTGCCGCGATGAACATGTTCGTGCACGCAATCGGCAAACGCAAAACTGGTCCGCACCGACGCTGTATCAATGAAGCAGTCAAAGTAAACCCACTCTCGACAATTCATTGACCAGGGTCTCCCCCGGAAAGTCTCGCGAATTCCCCGCGCGAGCATCGCTTGCTCAAGTGGTCTGAGGTGTTCGCAAATCATGAGCTGTTAGACCCGGGCTCCCACGTACAGAATAGATTATTTCGCCAACCTTGTTGAACATGGCCCGGCCGCCATTAAATGAACGGAATCTCTCTCTTCGGCATCCTTGGCAAAGCGTCGGCGTCGTACGATTACGATCCCTGGCTATCTGGTCTGATCAACTTTAGTATCGCCGGTCGATCGACCAGCTGGCCGTAGTGCACCACCTGCCAGATCCGGCGGGTGTTGCGAATATCCGCGAGCGGATCGGCTTCGAGGAGGACGAGATCGGCCCACTTACCCACCTCGATAGTGCCAAGATCCTTATCCGCGCCCAGTATGCGGGCGGCACCGCCGGTGCCGGCGAGGATCGCCTGCGCCGGAGTTAATCCCGCTGCGACCAACTGCTCCAACTCCATGTGCACACCGATGGGAATTTGCCAGATGTCGGTGCCCGTGCCGATGGTCACGCCGGCGCGCCACAATTTGGCCGTCGCCTCACGCGAGCGCTGAGTGTCCTGGGCCCAGCGTTGCCGGGCCGTTGCACTCAGCTTAAGCATCCAGTCGAAGTCCTCGCGCGCCGGCACGAAAGGGGCGAGCTCCGGATCCTCTTCAAGAAGCGCTGGCCGTTCGTTGAGCCGAACTGCAAAGTCGCGATAGGCGATCGTGGGTACGACTCCGATTCCGGCAGCCCGGAACAGTTGAATCAGGTCATCGTAGATATATGAGTCGCCCCGCGGTTCGCACATGCCGGTATGCTCTTTCGCATCCATGCCGGCTGCGATCAGCGGCAGAAGGTGTGAGCAGTGCCCGGTCGCCCGCATGCCACGGCGATGGGCTTCGGTGATCATCCGGGCGTTAATGTCCCAGCGCCGGAACGTCCGGGTCTTAATGTGCTGCGCGCCGAAGGCCTGGGCCAGGTCCACGGCTCGCTTGATGTGGTTCTCGTCCGCCTCAGGCTCGATCCCGCGTCCCTGCTCCTCATCGAAGGGCCAGTCACTATAGAACTGAAAGCCGCCGTAGCCGACCCGCGGTCCGGGAAGCACTCCGGCCGCGATGGCGTCCCGATACGCAACCAGGGGAGCCATCGAGGATCCTTGATCGCGCACGGTGGTGACGCCGAAATACAGGAAACCGGGAAGCAGGTCCGGGCGGTACGTGTGCGCGTGAAGATCCATGAGGCCGGGAATGACGAAGCGTCCCTTCGCATCAAGCACCTGAGCGCCGCCGGTGGAGATACTGCCGGCGGCAGCGATCCGGGCGATCCTTCCTTTCTCGATCAGAATGTCGCGCGGGGCCGTCATCGGCCCACCGGTTCCATCGATGATCCGAACGTTCCGGATCAGCATTGGCTGGGCCATGGCTGGTGTGTAGGAGATCGGCCAGCCAAGCTTCTGATCCCGGCCGTCGGGTGAGCGCAGACGCAGTCCTCCGTCAGAGACGAAGAGCAGCGTGCCATCGCGCGACGACGATGCGTAGAGCGCCGCGTCAGTTCCCACTGGTTTCGGATCAGACAACATCCCGGTGCGATCGAAAGGCGCCTGCCATAGTCGATCATGGCGAACAAACACAATTGTGTGTTGCGGTGTCCACTGCAGAAAGATGGGCGCGTCGGGAAAGCGTGTCACCGCTTGCCGCCCGCCCGATAGCGTCACAAAGGTCGCGCGTCCTGGCTGGTTTAGATCTGATTCGCCCGACACCAGCAGCCCATCCGACTCTGGACTCCACTGCGGCGAGCTGGTCCCATTCAAGCTGATGGATCCCAGATTCCGGGTCTGCGCAGCATCCGCAACGTTGCGGGTCCGGGTATCGATCACCCGGAGCACTCCGCCTTCATCCTTAGAATGTATGAACGCGAGATGACGGCCGTCGGGGGAATAGGCTGGGAATAATTCGCGACCGGGTAACGCAGTGATCCTGCGGGTGGTACCGGTCGTCAGATCGGTCGCGAACAGATCCTCCTGATTTGGCATTCCGGCGGACCATGCGACTTCAGAGCCATCCGGCGACCAGGTCAGTGAAGTTGCGTTCAACGGTACGCCAGCAATCGCGCGTGGGGTTCCGCCGATCTTCGTGAGCCACAGTTTGCCCAGCGCGAGCGTGGCAATCTGATGTCCGTCTGGCGAGAGGGCCAGTCCCATGAAACCCCTCGCGAGCTCCTGTTGACCCGGTTCGGGAAATCGTGCAGGCGGGAGTGCGCGAAGCGTACGTTTGAATGCGAGCTCAGCAGTGAAAGGGATTTCTCTGGGTTGGCCGCCGGATGCGGCAACCTTCCACAAGCGACCGTCGGCTGAATATACCAGTGCACTGCCGTCAGCGACCCAGCGGATCCGCGTGGTTGTGACATCGGCGTTGTTTGTCAAACGGATTGGTGAGCCGGCAAGGCCGCCGCCGTTGGCGATCTCGTGCACCCAAACCTGCATCCGGCCCATCGAGTCGGGCGCAAAATAGGCCATGCGCCGTCCGTCCGCGGTGAAAGTGGGAGCGAGTGCCTGCACAGACTCTGCGGTGACAGGACGCGCCCCGCCACCGCTGGCAGGGACGATCCAGATCCGGCCGCCGGCGCTCTGTGCCTTGCGCGCAACGAATGCGATCTCTCTGCCACCTGGTATCCACACAGGGTCGCGCAGCATTGAATCCGGAATACCCACGATTGAAAGCTCACGCGCGGTGCGGGAGGCAGCATCGAGCAACATGATCGCAACGCGCCACTTGCCGCCGGCTGCATTCGGGCGCACGGCGTGTTCGAAAGCAATGACCTGACCATCCGGCGACCAGGCGGCACTCTCGTCAAACCCCTCGGGATCGGACAGCTGGGTCAGCTGAATGGCGGCACCGGATTCGAGATCCAGTAGCCACAAACCTGTGCGCCCGTTCCGCTCACCTCGAAACACCACGCGACGGCCATCCGGCGCGAAGGAAGGATCCAGGTCCTCCGCCGTATCGCGCACCGCGTTAGTGATTGCGCGGGCCTTACCACCTTGCGCCGGAACCAGCCAGAGCTGACCCAGCAGGTCGAACACTATGAACCGCCCGTCCGCAGAAAGGTCGAAGCCAAGATTCGTACCTTCGCTCACCCGGATGGCAATGGTCTGCTGACGGCCTGCGGCGGGCGTCTGGGCCGGAGAGAGCGAGGCGCATATCGAGGTCAGCGCCAGGACAAACGTTAAAGAAAGAAACGATTTGGTGATGCTCATTTTACAAGGTCTCCCGAACTCGGGAAGTCTCGTCACTTCAACAGTCTCCCGCTGAACCTGCGGTAGCCTGGGTGGCGACGAACCCCAGTTCAGTAATAACAGACGTGGTCAAAGTACGGGTGCTGCCTCCGTCCAAATAAAACAAGGCGTGATGTCCGGTTTCCAACTGATCTAATTTGCCGCTGGTGCGGAAATTCGCCGGACGAAACGTGCAGGCCAGGAAGGCTTCGTGCTGTTTTGTTCCCAGGTGTCCCCCGCTAAGAAAGCCTCTGCGTGCCTGCGGTTCGGTGATGCGAAAAATGTAGTTGCTGAATTGCGTTCGGATCGCGATATCAACCATGGGCTCTACGTCGATCAGTCTGATTTCCATTTGTCGGCCCCCCTTCCGGAATCTGTTTCCATTACAGAGTGGCGATGCGGCGAAAAACATCACCTGGAAACCTGGACCTGGCGAGAGCCGCTCCGGATTCTGGGTAGTGCCCTGGCTTCGGTTTTTCTCAGCGGGTACTCTGCGGCCTCAGTCTTTGCGGTGATAATGCGTTTAATCCACGTCACCGCCGAGTCGCCGAGAACGCCGAGGTGGCGCAGAGAATTTCAAAATTTGGGGCACTAGCGGATTCTGCGGGTGCAGACTGACCTCTGCGCTTCATGGACCTGGCGGTAACTCGATTAGTTTGTTTCGCGAGATGGCCGCTTGGCCTTCAAGATGCTGCAGCGAGTTTCTTCCAATGATGCGCGGGGATTATTCTATCCCGCTCGCCTGCCCAATTCTTCAAGTCCAGCACAAAGGTGCCTTCCTGGAAGGGCAGGGAGTCAACAACCGGCCGGCGATTTGGCATGGTTCGGTCGATCTCGATATTGAAGATCAGATGCATTTTTCGATCGTGGTAAAGAAGGGTTACTTCCGAGAGTTGCATCGTACAGGTGGCTGCGTTGGCGAACTCCAGGGCTGGCTCTTTCCGGCCCCTGGGCCAATCGACAGACTCAGGCCAATAAAAGTTTTCGCCGTTCTCAGCTACCGAAACCTGGCCGGCATCAAGCCCGGCGTTCCCGATTTTCTTTGGTAGTTGCGCGTAGACAGTTTGTAATTCCGCCTCATTCAGGACGCGCCCTTTTTCATCGCGCACCAGATAACTGACCACCGCGGGGTTACAAGACTGAGGCTCTGCGCCGCCCGCGATTATGAACGAAATGAGAAGCATGATTGTAAACACGGTCGGTACTCCTATTTTTTGACCACGTCGAAATAGTAATAACCAATGTCTTCCGAGGCTCCCGAGGCGTTAGTTCCTTTTAAGGAAAGTTCATAACGTCCCGCAGTCACAATTTTGGCCGGCAGATTCAAGACGATCGCGCCTCCGGCTCGTGTCTTATGCATTGACAGCTTGTCCTGTGACCAAATCTTCTGTCCTTTCGGGTTGAGCAGCTCGACGCGAAAACTCGAGTAACTATCCTGTGGCTCAACTCCGACCGACAGCCGCACGCTACGCACCGATGGCGATATCGTCAGCTTCGCCTGGCTGTTGCCGCCGCGGGCCAGCCCGGGCATCAGGATGAGCGAAGCGATCGTGTCGGGGCTAACAGGATTGGTCTGCTTCTCGGCTTCACGCTGAGCCGCGCGTTCCGACTCGGCCTTTCGTTCCCGCTCGAGTTGCGCCGTGAGATGCTGGTTGCGCGCGCGTTCTCCAGCGATTTGCTGTTCGAGCTCTCGCCGTTGAGCGTCCTGCGATTGTTGATTAGCTCGCAGTTGGTTCAATTGTGAACGGACCCGCAAGCTTTCGGTTATGAGCCAGGCTGCGCCGATTATTACTGCCAGCAATGCAGCTGCCATTGAGAGGGCCGGCAAGGGGCGAAGGCCGGAGAGAAAGGCCCAAAAGGTGTTCCTGGGCGCGAGGGATTCGATCCTGGTCGCGCTCGGCATCGTTTCGGGGGCACTCTCAGAAGTGACCGCGGCCAGCGCTCTCGCAAATTCGACTTTACGGCGTCTTTCGGGGGCAGCCAGGAAATGCTTTTCGAAACGTTCGCGGTGATGGCGGGGAATTTCGCCCCGAACGTATTCATCGATCAAATCGCTTTCAACCGATAGGATGTCCTGCATGTGTTGCTGATTCTGGAAGGCAGAGTCCTCGATCTCTACCTGCTGCGCTTCGGGCAACTCACCCAGCAGATAGCGAACGATCAAATCCTCGTCTAGATGGGCTTCTCTTACATCCACAGAACTCTCCTCAATTAATACCGCTCCTCAATTATGTGTGGCGAAAATCGTTGATTCATCACACTCCAGTTTCGCTAACACACTGCTCGACGCACCCCTGCAATCTCTCGCGCAGCCGCAAGGCCCTCATTCTTAGAGTGTTAAGCGGCACGCCGAGTCGAGTGGTCAGTTGCTTGCGGTTACTGATTTTCTCGCTTTTTTCACCCTGATAATACTGCAGGATCAGTTGGCGATTTTCGGATGAGAGGGTCCCCAGGCACTGTTGCAGGCACTCGATCCGAGGTTCATCGCCGGTTGGCTCAACCGGCTCGACCGTGGAGAAAGCTATTTCTTCGAGGGCCTGACTTTCTTTGGCCCGCGCTTTGACAATTTCGAGCACGAGCAAACGCGCGACCCCGATAAAATAGGCGCTGGGGGTACGAAGTTCTTCACCTTCCGAGAGTCGTCTGGCGACACGATTGACGGTCTCGTCCGCATGGTCCTCGGGGAAAGGACAGCCGCGCCACTCAAAGAAACGGATTAGATTGCGACGGATCTCGAGATACTTTTCCCCGGCGGCTTCGCGCTCATCGGCGAGACAGGCCAGCAGCCGGTCGAAGGCTTCCTGCGTGAGGGACCACTTGCGATGGGGCTGGGCCGCCGCCAAAGGATCCCCGGAATTGGTTTGGATGCTCAAGTCGACGTCCGGCCGTGTTGGTTACTTCCATTCGCCCTGGATCGTAAACGCAGCCCAGTAACGAGGCTGGTGCCAACGCTTGTCCTTCCACATAGATACCTGAGCGCTGCGCAAAGCCGCTGCCGGGCTTAGACCCCGGGCCAGCATGCCTTCATAGAAATGGCCCATTAGGGTGGCCGTCGAACGATCTTCGGTTTGCCACAGGCTGGCCACCACCCGGCTTGCACCGGCGTACATGAAGGCGCGAGTAAGACCTACCAGGCCCTCACCCTTAATGTCCTTACCCAGAGCTGTCTGGCAGGCTGAGAGAACTACCAGATCGGATTTCAAGTGGAGGTTATAAATTTCATAAAGCCTCAGAAAACCGTTCTGGGGTTGGCCCCGCTCGTCAACCAGAGACAAGACAATGCCCGACAGCTGTGCATGCTTATTATTAATCAGACCGTGAGTAGCAAAGTGTACGATGCGATATTGCTGCAAGTTGCTATCGGTTGCCGCAGCGCGATTGGCGGCGAAATCCAGGGCCGCGAGGCTTTTGGCCGAAGAAGCCATCCGCACAATTTGTTCAGCTTCCTGACGACTGAATCGCAATCTCGCAAAATCGATCAACCCTGATTCGGCCGCAGATCGTCTTAACTCTCCGGCCAACGAGCTCTCGGTACCTGATTCAGGTTTTGTCTGGCCACCGATTGTCACGCGCGGATCCCGGCCATCGAAAACCGGATCGGCAAAGATCGCGACCGTCTTGGGCGGTCGCTCACGACCCGCTGTTTCTTGTCGCAATACCGCCAGCACCGAAGCAGAGGGAAGCGTGATGATCTCGTGCCCGGCCACCAAAGGCATCGGGCCTTCGCTTACTTGCGGCGATGAACTCGTGTTTTGCCGCACATGATTCTGTTCCGCCTGGCCGGCGTTGGTTGCAGGCAGCGGCGCGAGGGGTTCCGGCAAAGCGGCAAAAGGAACATATTGCAGGGCTCCCTCGCCCACGATCAGGAGTCGCTTCTGCTTCAACTCAGACGCGAGCGGCGCCAGCAGGATGCGACTCAAAGCGGCCGCGGCGGCCGGATAATCGGCATCGGCCTGATCGAGGCGCTTTCGCCTCTGTTCCGGACTTTCGTTGGAAACCGAACGATCCGCGGCAGTGATCAGGTCATAAACCTTACGGGCAGCCGTTTCTATCTCGGCCTGCCTGGGCAGTTCAAAGGTCTTCAGCGAAGTCGGTGTCACGACCCAGACAAAGCTCTTGTTTTCGCCGAGTGCATATTCCAGTAAGACAGTGTCGTCATCCAGCACTTGTGACTGAATCTCTTTGGCACTGAGCGGCAAAGGCTGAGTCAGCGCAGCGTATCGCGGGCTGGTCTGCCGAATCCGGGTCTCCAACTGTTCGAACTCATTGGTCAGCGCGTCCAGCTCTTTCGCTGCCTCCGCAGCCTGGGCCTCTGTATGAGATGAACTGAGCATACGGGTCTGGCGATCCGCTTTGTCCGAGATCGTTTGCCGCAATATTCGCTCACGCTCAACCAGCGCCGGATCGAGGCCTTGCCGGATTTCCGCTGAGGCTTCGTTGAGCATTTCGAGCAGCGAGCGCGCGCGGCTTTTTTCGCTCGCGCGCAAGGCGGCCGCATCGAATCCTTCTGCCGGGTGAGCTTTGTCGAGGCTCATCAACAAATCAATACTGAATTCATGATACTTGCGAACCGTGGCGAAGTAAGAAGCGCGGAGTTGTTGGCTCTTCAAATTGACCCGCAATGACTCGACTGCCGCGAGCGCTTCATCAATTCGGCTTTTAGCGGCGGTCAGATCGCCTCGGTCGCGCTCGGTGCGGGCCATCATCGAGAGAACCGTCGCTTCGCTTTGTGGGTCGCCAATTGCGCGGGAGATGCTTAACGCTTCGTTGAGGTATTCGAACGCCTTCGGATACTGACCAAGGTCTCGATAAACTGAACCGGTATTGTTGAGCGCGGTCGCCAGTTGCCGCAGGTTGCCACTCTCGCGCTGCAGCGCTAACGATTGTTGGTAATAATCCAGGGCCTTCTGCTTATCTCCCAGATTTTGGTAGCAGCCGGCAATGTTGTTAAGCGTAACGGCTTCGCCGCTTTTATTTTTCGCGGCGCGGCGCAGTTGCAGCACCTGTTGATTCAAGTCGAGGGCCTTGCGAAACTCTTTCTGAGTGGCATAACTCGAGGCGATATTACTCAGGGTATTTCCCTCGCGAAATTGATCGGCATCGGCGCGAAACAGCGCCAGCGCCTCATTATAGGTATCGATTGACTTCTGATAGTCGCCCAACAGATCGTACATATAGGCGATATTATGTAGCGCGATTCCCTGGTCCCGGCGGCCGCTCACCTCCTTATGAATCGCGTACGCTTTATTGTAGGAATCGAGCGCCTCTTGATATTCGCCTAACCCCGCGTAGGCGCTGCCGAAGTTATTCAGCACCGTCGCTTCGCCCGCGCGGTTTTTCAACTCGCGCCTAATCGCGAGCGCCTCAGTGCAAAACTCGATCCCCTGCCTGAATTCACCCAAATCGTTTTTGATCACGCACAGGTTATTGAGCACCGTGCTTTCCTTATTTCGATCGCCGACTGCGCCGGCGATGAGTCGCGCCTGGGTTGAGTAGTCGAGCGCCTTGCGAAAATCCCCCATCATTTGATTTGTCATTGCCAGATAGTTAAGGCTGTCCAGCTCCCTCGCTTGATCGCCAATTTCCCGGGCAAAGGAAAGCGCTTGTCGAAATAGCTCCAGGGCGCGGTTTCGATCGCCGAATTCGAGATTCGCCAGCCCCGCATAATTAAAGGCCATCACTTCAACTTTTAGCCCCAGCCGCCGGCGCTCCTGATCATCCTCCCTGGCCGCGGCCTGGGCTACCGGCAATGCCTGGTTCAAAAAGTCCAGGGCCTTTTCCTTCTCGCGCATTGCCATGTACAGATAACCAATCAGATAAAGCGCAGTGGCTTCCCAGGCGGGATCTTTCGCCGCCTGCCAGAAGGGAATTGACTGTTGATACTTGTCGATACTTTTCCGCCAGGAATCCTGCGACGTTTGCATGGCCAGTTGGTATCCTTCAGCCAGCAACCTCTCGCCCGCGACCGTGTTCTTATCTTTTTCAGTGACCGGGTGTAACTCCTTAATCTTGATCTCATAGCTTCCCTTCGCCCCGGATTTGTCGGGCGAACGGACTTCCAGCCGGTAGGTCTTTGGGCTGTCGGCTATGAGGGAAACCAATTCCGCATCTCCAATCAAAAACCAATCTTCATCGGTGATCTTTTTGCCGTCGGAATCAAAAGCCGCCACCGCGAGATTGATGCGGCGCTGATCAATCGCGACTCGCGCGTATTGGCCTGCGGCAAGAGTCAACTGGTAAGTATGAGTCTCACCGCCAGCAATTTCTCGCTCAATCGATTTGCCCGGTTCCAGCGCGCGTACTTCAGAGTTTTGCGCCTGCGTGTTAGGTCGAGAGTGGGCAGGACGGCCCAGGGCTGATGTGATGGATGTGAGAAAAAGAACTAAACTCAGATATGGGAAACATCTCAAGCGTCTGCAGCGAAGCGGTGTACACGAGACGAGAACGGGTTGAGATGGCCGGGACATAGAATCTCAGGCGCGGCATTCGGTATCTTGGGCAACAGATTATAACTGCACCTCACAGATAAATCACACAATTTACGAGCTTGGGTTGTGGGCTGGTTTTGACCTCAGGCTGGATCGAGAGTGCGCGGAGCGCACGAAAGCATAAAGCCCGGGGCGTAAGCCCCGGGAACCTAATCAATAGATCATTGCAGCGGGCGGAGCGGGCGAGAGCGGACCGTACGCACGCCTCCGGCGTGCTGCGATTAAGCGAATTTCAGATCGTAGTTGCCACTAGCCGTGACCCCGCCGTTGCTGAGCCGCCCCTGATAAGTAAAACGGGTGGTTGTCTGGGTCTGGGCCACGCCCGAGGCCAGCATCAAGGTCAGCACGACAAACAGCACTCGCATCGAATAATTTCTTAACATGTCTATCCGCTCCTCACGTTTGCTTACAGGTCCAGAAACTCGAACCTCAGTAGCTTCAATAACCAAAATAAAATCGTCTTCACGTAGAGTTGTGGCAGAAAATCAAAAACATCACATGATGAATAGATCCGAATTAGCGGGATTCACGTGGAGTTCATTTGCTGGCAGACTTGACCGCTTGAGGTCAGTACCGCCGGCGGTAGCGACCGGGTGTTCCAAAAACTAAACGAGGCCACTCAGAATATGGCTTTGCCACTCCGATCCGCGGCAAGTCTTCGACTTGCCGGGTCCTCTTCATTAGATCCAGCGATCTAAGACCATGGGTCGGAGACCGAATAGAGACGCGCTTGACGGCAAATCAGAGACTTGCTGCGCATCGGAGTGGCAGAGCCATGACTGAGGAAGTCCCGCCCTTCTCCAAAGTTGAGTGAGGACGGTACCGGGAGTAGTCCCCTGGTCTGTTTTCAACGACGCGAGCGCGGGCCGCGCCTTTTGAATGATCTCTCAAGCAACGACAGACGTGCGTTCAACGCCTCGTTTGACTCGCGCAACAAAGCGATCTGTTTCCGTTGTTGCTGCGCGACGGCCTTCTGTTCTGCGGCTGCAGCCTTGAGTTGCATCGCCTCCGCCCTGAGCTGCTTTGCCTCGGCCTCTTGCTGCTCGATTTGTGCCTGCTGTTCTTTGAACGCGTTGATGAAGACGACGCTCAGCCGGTCGTACTTAACGCCTTCGACCTGACCCTTTTGGTTGTGAGTGACCAGCAGTGGCTCAACCGCCGCCACGTCTTCGGCGCCGAAACCCAGATCAAGAGTCCGGTCGGTTTTCCATTTGAAAGTGATTGGACGCAGGCGGTTGATTACATCCAGGCCGCGGCTGAACGGCCGCAGGTCCGTCTTATAGCGGAGACTGGAGGAGCAGGTCGCGATCTCGAACGTGGTGGAGTTTTGACATAGCTGCGTGTTACCGGCGGTGCCGAGGGCCCTAACCTTGATGTTGCCGTTCACATCCAGTTTGGCTGAAGGCGCCGCTGATCCAATGCCGACTTTGCCATCTTGCCTAACTGAAAACCTGCCACCAACTATGCTAGGCGCGTCGATCATGAAATCGCCGGACCCGCCAAAGGACGCGACGGTACCTCCTGATAAATCATTCTCAACTCGCAAGCCACTATTGCCTTCGTCCCTGACCTCGAACTTATGACTAACAAAGAATGAGCCGACACCGACTTTGCCATCTTGCCTGACTGAAAATCTGCCACCAATTATGCCCGGCGCGTCGATCATGAAATTGCCGTGTCCGCCAAAAGAGGCAAGAGTGCTCCATGGCTCGGAAGTTCCCACCCGCAGGCCGTTGTTGGAACCCTCGACTTGAAGCTTGGCCCACGGTTCCGTCGTGCCAATTCCAACGCTGGCATCGTTGCCGAGCACCACGGTATTGCTCTGGGTAACGGTGGCGTTGGCGCCAATGGCGGTGGCATTAGTAACCCCCGGCAATCCATTCGCGGAGACGCCGATAAAGGTGTTGTTATCTTCGGTGGTAACTGAGTATCCCGCGCCGTCACCGATGGCGGTGTTATAACTGCCGCTGGTAATGGACACTCCTGCCTGATCACCAATAAGTACATTGTTGTTTCCGGTCGTGTTTGATTTGCCGGCCTGCGTGCCGAAGAAGGCATTACCGTAGCCGGTCGTGTTGGTAAGGCCGGCCTCGTTGCCGAAGAAAGAGTTGTAACTTCCTGATGTGTTTTTCAGGCCTGCCGCAGTTCCGAAGAACGAGTTTTGGGTGCCCATGGTTTGTGACGTGCCGGCGCCGACGCCAAGGAAGGTGTTCTGGTTGTTGATATGCACACCCAGTACGCGTTGACCGCCGATGTTGAATTGGGAACTGGCATTCAGAACATTTCCGGAAAGCGTTCCACCCGCCGTGCCGTTGCCGCTGATGTTGAAGTCACTGCTGCTTTGAGTGCTGGTCGTATTCTGAATGTAATTCGAGCTGCCGGTCTTTGGATCACGCTGGTCGGACATACGCGTATCATCAGTCTTGACAAATTGAGCGGCCGCGACGCCGCCGAGTTGCTGCGCATTCATCGCGAGGTCGGCGGTGGCCGTATTCAGACTTCGCACAGCGTACGGGGTTGAAGCGATTGGTTGTCGCGGGGTCAGCAAAGTGAAAGATCCGGCACTGACGGGCCGGGTGCTGATTTCCAGAAACCGCGCCGGTCCCGCAAAGGCACTCGCGCCAAAATCGAGCGTCACCGTGAAAACGCCGCCGCTGACCGGAACATTCGAAATCGTCTGTGTCTGACCAATCTGGTTATTGCCGTCTGCAGCGTCAAACAGCACGAATTGCAAATCATAGTTTCCATTAGCCGGAGTCCCACCGTCCGTCAGCCGTCCCTGATAGGTGAAGCCGCTCGTCTGGCCAAAGATTGCACCGCCGCTCAGTCCGATCGTCAAAATGATGAACAAGATAAATTTGGAACAGTAACCAGGCATGGTTCCTACCTCTTTCTTTCTTTAACCGTGTAGATCCACCCGCACGTTCTTTAGTGGCAGGAACCGCAAAAACATCACCTCATTCGGGTGCAGTGCCGGCGCGAGCGAGGTGGCTGGTGAAGGGCGGCTCGGCGATCGAGGCCGGTTTGGAAGGGGGAGCAATGATGTCAGTACCCGGAGCGGTAGCGACCGGGTCGTTTCACAATTGCGACTCCGCAGTTAGCTACCCGGTCGCTACCGCTCCCGGTACTGACCCGGCACCTCCAGTTTCATCAACTTTGAGCCAATTGCACCGCAACTCTCGCGTAGTTGGGTGGCGGGAAATTTTTTTAGGCGTGACGAGGCAGCGGTTCGAAACACCCGCCGGCCGCAGAAATTTCATTGCCGGAAAGCACAACGTGCAGGTCACGTAGCTGCCCGGCATGGGTAACTCATCAGGAGGGGGCTCAAAGATGAATGCATCATCATCCAGTCTTAATCATCGCCCTTCGACCGTTATCGCCGCGGTTCCCGCCTCTCGGCCCAGATGGGTTTTGACGCAGGAGTCATTTGACAGATTGCTGGCCTCTTTCGGAGCGGATCGCCAGAGCGCCGGCCAGCAATATCTCGAGGCTCGCGGCAAATTGGTCCGGTTTTTTGAGTGGCGCGGTTGTCCTTTCCCCGAAGATCATGCCGACGAAACTTTTGATCGGGTCGCCAGGAAACTGGCTGAAGGCCAAACGATTCTTAATCCGGCCGGTTACTGCTTCGGAGTAGCGCGCATGCTGCTGCTGGAGATCAACAAAGAAGGCCTCAGGCAGCAACAGAAGCTAAGGGAGTCATTAGGGTCAACAATTACTGCGAAACAGTCTGATGAGTCTGAAACGCTTATCGATCGTCTGCGGCAGTGCTTGCAACAGCTTTCCCCGGACGACCGCGAATTGATTCTCCAGTACTATCACGGAGAGAAAGGTGTGAAGATAGATTGCCGGAAGAAATTGGCCGAGCGTTTAGGAGTTTCGACCAATACGCTAAGAATGCGAGCCCTGAGAATCAGAGAGAATCTTCAGCGATGCTTCGCGAATTCCCCGGCCCACTGCAAATCGAATTGCAGTAGCAGGTCTTTAGCCCATCCTGTTTTGCAGTCCAAGGAAATGAACGGAGACAATCCTGCAAGCAGGAGGATGCCGGCACGATCCTGGCCCGAGAGATTTGCTCAGGAGAGAACCGGCCGAGGAAAGGTAAAAGGGCCAAAAGGTAAAAAGGGAGGCGGGGGCTTTGATTCCGGGATTTTTGCGCTCGGCGGGATCAACTTCAGTTGAAGCCATTGGGAATCGAAGAATCGAAGGCCTGACCCCAGGTTGTCCATGATGTCAGTACCGGGAGCGGTAGCGACCGGGTTGATCTCATAATTGCGATTCCGCGGTGATCTACCCGGTCGCTATCGCTCCCGGTACTGACCTGTCCGGCACGCTGGCAACCGCTCCAGCGTGAACTCAAAGTGCCATGTCGCTTTTGAATCTACGAACCGGTGCAAGCAGCAAACTCAAAACTGTTCTTCGTTCGGTAACTATTTCTGCCCTCACCGAGAGTCCGGGCCGAAGCATGACATCTTTTCCCCGCGTCGCGATCCATGTCTTACTCGGCGCAATTGTTACCTTGTAATAATTGACGCCGCCTTTGTTGGCAGCATCCGGTGAGATATCCATCACTGTACCCTCGACGACTCCATAGTCCTGAAATGGAAACGCCTCAAACTTCAGTTTCGCCATCAGTCCTTTTTGGACGAAAGCTATATCTTTGTCTGCCAGCAGCGCCTCAACTACCAGGGGCACGTCGCCTGGGGCGATCATCGCGACCGTCTGGCCCTGTTGCAAGACTTCTCCGGGACCTCGGACACTGATAGTTGTGATAACTCCGTTCGCGGGCGAAGTGATCGTTGTATGCCTCAGCATCGTCTCGGCAGCGCTGATCTCAGCCTGCAAGCGCGCAATGCGATTCCGTTGTTCCAGCGTGTCGTTGATTGGCTGGTTGACCATCATCAGCCTTAACTTAGATTGATTCATTTCCAACTCTTGTCGCAGTTTGAACAGGCGCGTCCGCATCTCAGCGGCATCTAACTGAATCAGTGCGTCGCCAACCTTGACCCGATCTCCTTCTTTGACAAATACACTCTGCACGACGCCTGAACCCGCGGGCTGAATCGGCTTAACGTTGCCCTGTGGGACGACGGTGCCGTTGGCCACTGCAACCAAATCAACTCTGACCAGGCTTGCCCAGGCGAAAGCCACCAGGATGAAAGCAATGATGATATAGAGCAGGCTTCGCGCCGCCCACCAGGGCAACTTCGCGATTACCTCGGCCACCTCAGGCGATGTCGGAACATTGTCCGGCATCCACGTTTGATCGGTGTACTCGAGATCTACAGGCGCAGACGTATCCTGGTTCAGGAGAAAAGGTGAGCCTTCCGGCTTCACTTCTTCAGCGACAAAATCATCTGCGACCAGGAGTTGTGACACGGCAATCTATCCTTCAAGCTGCTGACTGTTGAGATAATAGTAGATGCCTTTTTGGTCCATCAGGCTGTAGTGATCGCCAATCTCGCGAACAGTTCCGCGATCCATTACGACAATCACATCGGCGTTTCGCACGGTGCTCAATCGATGCGCAATTATCAGAGTGGTGCGGTCCTTCAGAATCTGGTTAAGATTTTTTTGAATCGCGGATTCACTCTCTGCGTCTAACGCGCTCGTGGCCTATGTCCATCTGCCGCGTATTGGCGATGGAAATTTCTGGTTGCCACTCGCCGCCTTTCCCCTCGGGTCTGATCTTAAGAATGGCGCATCCAACACGGTATTTATAGTTAAAGGAGAAAGAGTGTCCTCTCGAAGTATCGTGGTTAAATCAATCGAAGGCGATCAAGTGGAGGTTGCGTCAGGGCTGATGAAGGATGACCGGATAATTCTTGCGCCACCGGCTGAACTAAAGGATGGGGATCAAGTTACGGTCAGCCAGCCATAGCCTTGCCGACCCAGGACCAGGATCGTGGCGCGCTGGATACGGAATCGGGAGCGGCGCTCCGCGCCAGCAGAATCTCGGCATTCCTTTTCATCAAGTATTGGTCGACCCGTGCCGTGGTCGAATGTTTATTCGACTGTGCCGCCGCCTTCGGCACAAGGAAACCGATGCTGATTACCAGCACCAGGGATGTGACAGTGATTACTCTTGCCTCGTGCTTTTCCTCGTGGCCGCCCTCATCGCGAGGTATCCTTTCGCCACCGCTGCTCACTCTCCTTTTTGATTTCGCTCAAATCCACGACCGGCCGAATCTCAATCGGTCCAAGTCCATACTTAAAGCCTGGTAGTTGTGAGACAAGCTGAATTGCATGATTGAGATCTCGCGCCTCCAGAATCTGAATGCCGCCGAGCTGTTCCTTGGTTTCCGCATAAGGACCGTCCGTGGTCGCGACTTTGCCGTTTTTCCAGTACAGGGTCACGGCGGTCTCCGGAGGCTGAAGCGGTACTTCGGCAACCAGATGTCCGTTGGCGCGCAGATGGTCATTGTGCTCAAAGCATTCGTCGAGCACTGCGTGTCGCTCGTCCTCGGTCATCGCTTCGAATGTACCTGGCTCGAGGTATCCCAAACAGATGTATTTCATCGATTCCTCCTTTGTTTCCTATGACTCATAGAGCCGTAGCTCATCGTTTCGGTTATCAGATAGTCGTTCCGGAGACCGAAAATCGACAGGTACTCCAATTTTCTTGTCAGGTCAACATCGTGCTTCTGCGGTTACGCGTCGCAAAATCCGGCATCGCTTTTCGATGGGGCTCCCTGTCAAGCAAGCGTAAGAAAAATCCGATAGGACGGGTTTGTAAAACTACGCATTGTCTCGAAAGTAAATCCCACCTAGAATTGGAAGACCCACCTTAGTTGCAGCGAGAGAAAAGGAGGGCGATGAAGCTTCGGTACCATTTCTACATTCTGCCGCTGCTCGCGCTGCTCGGGACCGTAACCGCGGCCAATGGCCAGGTCAAACCAGAGCTCGCCAAGCGCTATTTCGAGGAAGCCACGAAGCTGTGCCAGCGAGACGCGGGCCGGCTGTGGGGTGTATCGCTCTGTGGTCCGATGGTGATCTTTGACCCAATGACTGGAACGCGGGCGACAAGCCAGCCGGAACCGGAGGGGCCGCCACCTCGCTTTACGGGTTTCGCGGACGGCCCGGTCTCGTGGGGCGGGCTGCTGTGGTTCAGCTGGCCCTTGTACATGCTCCCGGACAATGATGCCGAAACACGCCAGCAACTGATGCTTCACGGGTTGTTCCATCGCATACAGCCTGAGCTTGTGTTCTCGACGAGCGACACGAGCGACGGCTACAACCCGCATCTCGATACGCTCGAAGGTCGTGTCTGGATGCAGCTCGAATGGCGGGCGCTCCGTCGGGCGGTGGAGTCGAACGGGAGCCGCCGGGCCGAGGCGATCGCCGATGCCCTGGCCTTCAGACGCGAGCGCCGCGGCCGGTTTCCCGGCGCGGCGGACAACGAACGGCGCGAGGAGATTCGCGAAGGGCTTGCCTCCTACACCGGCATCGCGGCCTGGGCCAATTCGCCCGCGGATGCCCACCGGGCCGCAGCGTCAGCAGCCGCAGGAGGCGAATTGCAGACGTCCTTCGTAGGAAATTTCGAAGCCGCGTCCGGACCCGCCTACGGCGTGCTGTTGGACGATCTCCTGCCGGGATGGCGCCGGCAGCTTCGTGGCACCTCGGACCTTGGCGACTTGCTCGCCTCCGCAACCAAGAGGCCACCGACAACGGATGTTGCGGTGGCTGCGGCGCGCTACGATGGGGCAAAGCTGCGAACGGCGGAGGAGGCGCGAGATCGGGCGCAGCAAGTCCGCATCGCCGAGTTGCGTAGACGCTTCGTTGATGGGCCGGTGCTGACGATGCCTGCCGGGGGCAGCGGGACCAGCGACACCACCGGCTCCGTCGTCATTCAGGAAGCCGGTACCGTGTTTTTTCGCAATTTCACTCGTTCCGGTAAATGGGGCCATCTCAATGCGAACGACGGCGTCTTGCTCGCTGCCGATGGGTCCACACTGTCTGTACCGGTTACCGGGCCGCTCGCAGGGACCACTTTGCAGGGCGACGGCTGGAGCGTCACGCTGAACGCGGGATGGATCGTGCAACCGGCGTCGCGACCTGGCTCGTTTACTATCGTTCGCCAGAAGTGATCTCCGTTGCCCACGCTGGTGGTCGCCGAGGCGCACCCGCGCTCCGTCTGGCGACAGCGCAGGCCGCAGATTTACGGTTTCAAGTAACGAAGCGCAACACACCCTGATTCAAAAATCTTAGTGTCAACAAGTTTTAATTGTAGTCTCTCCGGCAGGCTAACGCCGTCCAACAACCGTCTTCCTTCTCCGACAAGGATTGGGCCAACGACAAAACGATATTCATCAACCAGACCAAGCTCCATAAGTTGTAACGGAATGCTTACTCCACCGACTAAAATATTTTTGCCTTCTTCTTGTTTCAATTTAAGTATTTCGTCGCGAAGGTTCGTACGAACAATTCTCGTATTCCTGTCTGCGGCGCTGACCAACGATCGTGAAAAAACAATTTTATTGAGGGAGTCAAATGTTCGAGCGAATTCATTCGATGCTTGTGACATGGACTGGTTTTTTGCGACTTCAGGCCAAAAAGGGACCATCAATTGGTAGGTGATACGCCCAAAGACGAGCAGGTCAACTTCACGCAGGAGGTCCGTAAAATATTCATGTGTCTCGTCATCAGCAACTCCCTTGGTGTGGTCGACGCAGCCATCCAGGGTAGTGTTGATTGCGAAGATTAGATTTCTCATTGAATTGTCCTGACTCCTCTCCTGGTCCAATGCTTTTTGAGACTTTGCGGCCTCTCGCGACAGCGCAACCCGAAGGGTTGCCAGAAAGTAGCCGGTGGTCGGAGTCCGCGAAGACCACCGGAAAAGTTCGTTTGCGCCCCAGTAACAGGTCGACCGGCATATCCACCCAAGTCATGGCTGCATTTTAATCTGTGTAATCTGCGAAATCTGCGGATGTGTCTTATTCCAAATATCGGGGTCCGCGGTCAGTCCCAAAGCCGGCCGCGCGGATAGCGAAGTCGCGACGAGTAAGTTTGACGCTCATAGACTAATTGATAATTTCTCCTTTGACGTTCGCCAACTTTTCTCGCCAATTTTGCAGTTCCCTGGGTGTTTGTCTTACCCAAACTGTGAGTTCGCCAACGATCTTCAAAGGTGCCTGGCTCCGATACGAGCGGGTTGGGTTGCCGGGGAATTTTTTATCTGTAACGTTAGGGTCATTTTCAAAGCTTCCTGTCGGTTCAACAATATAGACGCGTTCGGATCCATCACCTTTTGCTAAGGCTGCGGCAAGTCCCGCCCCGTTGGCCAAAGCTGTGAAATAAATGTGATTCATTATGAGATCGGCTTTGTAATTAGAACTGCTCCCTGCAGTCAGCAGGTCGCCAACCTGTAGATCTGCTTTTGTTCCGTGATAAAACGGCCCTTTGTCAGTTGGCTTGCCCGTGAACGAATTTGCTAATTCAAAATTCTTCTTTGCGTTGTCAACGTCGCCTAAGTCTTGATGGCATTTGGCGATATTTGAATACAGATTGGGAAGCGCACTTTTAGCGGACTCGTTATTTACTTTTAAAGCAAACTGCAAAGCTGTCTTGAGCCATCTCAATCTGTCCGGAACATTTTCCTGATGCCGGGCCACATAAAAAGCGGCAATGTATTTTTCAAAGTCGTGTGTCGCTTCGTTCCAGGCCCGAAGGAATAGCCTGCTTGCTTCTTCAGCAACGCCTTTTCCTTCCATGTCCATACCTTGAACACAGAGTTTGATTACATTGTTACCTGGGTTGAATTCCATTTTCTAAGTTCCGGATCGACGAGGGAATGTGTCTCCGCGTTTCCCGCCGAAATTAACGCCCGTAGGTTTGCTATTGCTTTGAGGGCTTGGCATCGAGAAAGTCGTTCACCATCGGGACGATTGTTGTCATGCGGTTCATCAGCGTAACGTGTGTTGTGTCGGGTAAAATTGCCAATCTCGACGCCGAGCGCGGCTGCATGTCGCCGTGGATCTCGCCGCCGCCCTTCAGCCGGAACATTTCCGCGATGTGATCGAGCCTCACACCGTCGGCATCGCCGTGGATGAAGAACATCGGCGCTTTGGTGGCCTTGAGTTTGTCGGCCCCGAAGTCGTACGGTCTTAAAGCCGTCGCTTTGATGTGATTGACAAAATCCGGGAATTTGTCAGGCGTCGGGCTCAGTTTCTTATATTCGGCTTCCATAGGAGTGCCTTTGAACAGTTCCCAAGTGAATGTCGGCCAAAAGTCGTTCGCTTCCTTGACCCATCCGTCCCGGGCGTAGGGCGCTGAAATGCTGACAACCTTTCGCACATTTTCCGGATGGCGGATCGCACACAGCATCGCGACGCCGCCGCCCAGGCTGTAGCCGATGATGTCCGCGCGTTCGATCTTGAGATAATCGAGCAGCCCTGCCACATCGTCGGCGAGGTTTTCGTAAGACAGATCGCGTTTGATGTCGGCTGTACGTCCGTGACCCTGCATTTCGATGGCGATCACTTTCCGCGTTTTGGAAAGTTCGCTGATCCACACACGCCAGTCGTCTGTAATTGCCATGAACGCGCCGTGGAGCAGCACCACAGGCTCGCCGCTGCCGTGGATCTCGTAATACATTTTTAGACCGTTAACCGGCGCATAGCCCGTAGTTGGTTTTTGCTGCCCCGCTACGACACCCGATAGGACAATCGTCAGGAGCATCGACAAGAAAAAAGCTGTTGTCTTCATGTTTGTTGAATGATTTCGTTTCCTTTCTGAATTTCTGAATTCCAATTGATAATCTTTCTCGTGTGTCGAATACGTCTTTAACGGAAGCCGTGATCGCCGCCGAAGTTTCTGAGCGTGAGCCTCGCGCACGAAAAAATTATTTCATCAACCCACCTTTTTCATTCTGAGCTTCGATCCGATTTCGTATTGCCGCTTCAAGAATTTCAATGTTTATATCTTTTAGAGTTTTGAACCTGATGCAATATCCGGTCACGCTCGCCTTGCCGAGTTCTTTTCCATAAACTTCGGCTAAGTATTTCTTATCTTCGATACCGAGGATGTAGACAGAGATTCCGGTTTTGTTTGCGCTCAAACCAATTTGATAAAACTCTCTGGTTGTTCCATCAGCGTATTTCATGGTCTGAGATCCGTATCCAATATTGGGATTAGAAACAGTTTTACCTTCGCTGTCTTTACCATCGAGGAACCATAATTTACACGCCGGACTTACGTGCAGAATGATGTCGTGCAACTCTTGCATGTCGTTGCGTTTTGGTTCAGGTTGGCTCGCAATATACTTTTTGATTTCTTCTTGTACGTTCATATAAAAGCCGACTAGTCTTCGCCGGTATTAATTCGTCGGCTTATGTTTATGCTTCGCCGTGCCCGGCGCCGGCGTTCCGTCGGAATAACGTTCGACGGCGATCACGAACTGCGTCAGGTGCGCCAACGGATCAGCAATCCCAATAACTGGAGAACCCGAAAGGTTGGCTCCCCAGATCGCTGGGTCGATGTCCGTATAGAAGAACATGAGGTGCGGCGGCCAGTGTGGAGCGACGTCGCCACCGTATCCTTGTTTCCCCGTCATGTAGCACATCGCGCCTGGCTCCATTGCCGGCAGTTCCTTTTTGGCAGTGGCGTTGGCGATGGCCTCGTTTACCTGGGCCAGATTGCGTCCCGCCAGAGCCAGGTCGGTTATTTTCGTGATAGCTACGAGGTACGTACGCGCGGCTGGCGCATTCGCACATATGGGCACGCGCACTTTCGGATTCCAGAAGTCAGGATCCGCTGCGGATGACCATCCACGCCCCACGATACACACGAAACCGTTTTTGCCTTTGACTGCCGTTTCGAAACCATGACGTCCAAGAACCCAGACCTCTGCATCGCCTGATATGGACTCCGGTGCCGCGCTGCGTGCCAGCGCGATCTCGGCAGTTCGATCCATTAGGTACTGGTCGATCGGCGCCATCTTCGGATATGGATCCGACTGTGCTGCGGCATTCGACACACCACAGCCGATGGAGATGACCAGCGCAAAGCAAATCGTGAGTTTAGATTCTCGGCTCATGTCTCCTCCTCTTTCTGTTACGCCGTGTTCAGCGTGCAGCGTTCGCTTTCCGGCGCTGCTCGCTTGCCTTCATGACTTCATTCATGTCGGCCACTGGCCGAATCTCGAAAATGTTGCCATACGTTAGAGCCGGATGCTGGCCGATGAGCTGTAAAGCATGATTCATGTCCCTCGCCTCGAGGACGAGAATACCGCCGAGTTGTTCTTTGGTTTCGGCAAAGGGGCCGTCGGTCGTTGCCACCTTGCCGTTCTTCCAATACAGGGTCAGGGCGGTCTCCGTCCCCTGAAGCGCTTCTCCACCGGCCCAGTGCCCGCTGGCGCGAAGATGGTCGTCATATTCCAGGCATGCATCGAACATGGCGTTTCGCTCGCTCTCAGTCATGCCATCGAATTTGCCTTTGTCGTAGTAGCCAAAACAGAAGTATTTCACGGTTCTTCTCCTCTTCCTTCCGGGTGGGAGCCAACGGCGGAACTTCGCCCTGGCTCGTTCATCCCATAAAATGTCCGACAAACTTCAGTTTGTCGCGGAGCGTCGACAAGCTAAAGCTTGTCGGACATCAAACCGAACTCGCGTCGGGCCGGACTATTCCGTTGCTGCATTCGGGTCCGGGAAGAATAGAAGTTCGCGCACCTCGCCCGCCGCGTCGCAGGTGATGGCGCCCTTGCGCGCCCACGCCAGTGCCTCGTCCATATCGGCAGCTTCCAGTATCCAGAAACCGCCCATGTGCTCCTTGGTCTCGGTGTATGGCCCATCGGTGACGAGCACCGTACCGTCGGACTGCTTCCGCACCGTCTTGGCGTTGCTGGCCGCAGAAATTCCGCAAGCGAACTTCCTCACGCCGGCAGCAATCATTTCGCGGTTGAGCGCGTGAATCTCCTCGATCATCGCTTCGGTTACGGCGGATGGGTCGAAGTTGTCGGGGAGGTAGTTAGCAACTATGTATTGCGGCATGATTTTTTTCTCCTTTTTTATTGAATCATTGATTCAATGGATCAATGATTCAATTCTTATTTAGTGCGGTCCGTTTGCCCTGCCTTCAACATATAGTCGAACGGCCGGTCGGAATTCGACAATTCGTCCAGGAAATTTTTTCTTCTTCCGGGCTTTAGAACTATGCCTTGCTGAAGTGGTCGGGTGATTGAGGGTCAAAACCGCGAGCGGTAGCGACCGGATCAAGCGGTCGTTGGATGGTCAAGACCGGGGTCAGGCCTTCGATTCTTCGATTTCACACTTGAGGGGGCCGCACACCCAGCTTCTCGATTGGAGAATCGCAGAATCGAAGGCCTGACCCCAATTGCTTTCAATTCGACTCCGCCTTCCAGTCCGTAGACGCATCATGAAAATGGAGTTAGTACCATCCGCGTAAGCGGATGGGTTAATCCAAACCCCTGAGAGGTTTCCTCATCCCATCCGCTGACGCGGATAGTGTTTCGTCATGAACAAGCAGTCAGTACCACCTGCGTAAGCAGATGGGATAATCCCAGAACCCTTGAGGGGCTTCCCGATCCCATCCGCTGACGCGGATGGTACTGACTGGGTTAGGCGCGAAAAAGATTACCAATTGGAAAGATTTATCACTGGTCTTTAAGCTCAATCATCAGATTCACAATCAAGGTCTGACGATTTGGTGTTTCCCGAATGCCGATGTTCGGCAGAGGCTTTCCCTGCGACTGCCGTCCTTTCGCGATGCGTGACAGTATTTCACCCGCGCCGTCACGAAGAAATCGATCAGCATAACTCTGATCGTAAACCGCGCCGCTCGTCAGATCCCATTTTTTGCCGAGCATGGCAGCATCATCGACCGAAAACCCTTTAAACTCGACTGTGCCCATGTGATATTGCGGGCCTTCGGTAACCGCGATCTTGAAAGTCACTTTCGGTGTCCCGTCGTCAAATTCAGGGGTGGGGTTCATGTGTGCCTGGATGTACCCATAACGACCGTAAGCCTTCCGGACGTCTCTCAAACCGTTATCGAACTTCTTTCCATTGGCAACTTCACCTGGTTTCATGCCCAACGCATCGTCAAGCTCTTTGGCCGATAACGTCTGGTTCCCGGACCACTCAGCCTTTGCCCACGAATAAATCGCGCCTTCATTGACCGCGATGGTTAAGTCAACTCCTTCACAACCGGCGTTCGAGTCAGGCCTGGCGACCGGCGTTCCGAATGATGCGCGCAGATGGCCCAGTTCCCGGTAGATTGGATTGAGACCATATTTCGGAAAAGTCTTCGCGAATTCGCGAGAGTATTCGGGATCCATAGAACTGCGCGTGGCTTGAATTAGCTTTTGTTCCGAAACGCTCTGCGCGCCGGGAAAGTGAAGCGTACAAATCTTCATCGGCACGCCCGTGACCCGGAACATGTGTTCATGCTCAGTGAGGTTATATTCCACCTGTCCGGGCAGCTTGCGTTCAGCGAGCAGGTTCTGAAGCGCTTTCCTGATGGCTTCGTTGGTGTTGCCAATGTCGGGCGCCGAACCATTGAAAGAGGGCACCTCGCGAATGATCGCGGCGGTCAATTCTTCGTCGGAAAACCAAATGAAGTTATCGAAGACGACTGGTGACGATTGACCTTTGACTTCTTCAAGCTGAAACATAATCGTCACGTTGGCGCCCACTGTTCGTGTGCGATATCCAACTTTTTTGAATAGACCGCTGCTCACCAAACGCTGAGCCGCCGCGTCAGTTGCTTCAACCGAAAAAGACTCACCAATCTTCAAACCACTGGTGGCGATGAGCGTCTCAGTGGTCAAAGTTTGCAGACCTTCGGCCTCGATCCTGGCGATTTTTCGACCGGTCTGAGCAAAGATGGCAGTAGTCACGAAAATACTGACCCAGATCGTTGACAGAATTCTCACCCGGTTTGCTGTCATTTCGGATTTTATTTACCTCGCTCGTTCAGTCTGTCGGGAAAATCGATCTCCGTGTCTCTGTGCGATCTCTGTGTCTCTGTGGTGAATGTTTTCTGGAGTAATTTCACCACAGAGACACAGAGATTTTTCACAGAGGCACAGAGAAGATCCTTTTTCCAGACTCCTCATTAGGGGTTAAACTGCGGACCAGCATGGCGAATTGACCATCGGCGCGCACGCCTTTCTCAAAATCCTGGAAATTATGTCGACCAACTATGCTCAAAACAAGCCTCCAGTCAATATTCTCGCATGGACCTGAGAACCCAAACCTGAGTCGGGCTTGCTATTTGCGATTCTTCGTGACCCTTATGGAAGTTAATTGTGCCAAGAGAGAATCGCAAATAGCGGCCCGACCCATCAGTAATTTGCTTGCGCAACGGAGATGAGAACGGCAGTGCCTGACCACAAGACTGGCGTATTATGACGCCAGAATCGGAGGTCTGACGCTGTTCCTTCTGGCCTGGCGCCGATGGGTCTACACTGCTAGAATTCTTTGGCCGGTTAACACTTAGCGAGTTTTCACAACTGACAAACGGGCCTCTCTCCCGCCCATGAACAAATGAAAAAATACATTTCAGTTTTGTGTGTTGTTTTGTCGCTCAGCGTGGCAGCGGCTGCGCAAACAGGCGATCCCACCGAGGGTTATTTGGTGACGCCCGACAACGTCAAGATCTTTTACAAGATCGAAGGGCGCGGCAGCGAGACCCTCGTCGCGGTGCATGGCGGACCGGGAAATTCGCTCGAATCGATCCGTGCCGACTTCGAGCCGCTGGCGAAGGGGCGGCGGGTGATCTATTACGACCAGCGGGGCCAGGGACGCTCCGAACTGCTTAGCGACGGCAAGAAGCTCGGATACGAGCAGCACGTCGCCGACCTCGATGCGTTGCGGGTTCACTTCAAGCTCGAAAGGATGTCGCTCATCGGTAACTCGTGGGGCGGGCTGCTGATCTCGCTTTACGCCGTCGCTCATC